>Ga0208079_1000182_pt1 | contig 35924 bp, 29 predicted proteins | sample NGESurdeep092012_5_FD_184474 | JGI IMG/M metagenome (GOLD analysis project Ga0208079, IMG submission 184474) | Arctic peat soil microbial communities from Barrow, Alaska - NGEE Surface sample 210-2 deep-092012 (SPAdes) | ecosystem: Environmental > Terrestrial > Soil > Wetlands > Peat ... | reverse complement strand
TGGAGCAGATCAAGCCGGGATGCGCGTCGCCACGAGCCAAAACGAAATCAAAATAACTCCAGTCGTTTGTGAGACACTACACTAGTTCCTGCCGCCTCGGTGGTCGCCGGCTTCATGAACGGCACAAAAAAGGCCGGTGTTCTGGCCGGCCTGTTGCTGGGGACGACTTTTGCGGCGCCCGCCGCTCCGTTCGTGGCCGGCGCGGACTTTTCGGACCTGAGTTTTTTCGAAAGCCGGGGCAAGGTTTACAAGGACGGCGGACAGGTTCAGGACGGGCTTCAGATTCTCAAGAACCATGGCATCAATTGCATAAGACTGCGGCTCTGGACCAGCAGCGCAGCCCAAGCTCAAGCGAACGCCTACAATTACACAAACAATCTCACTTACACTGTGCCGCTGGCAGTGCGAGTCAAGAATGCCGGATTGCTTTTCTGCCTGGATTTTCATTACTCCGACACTTGGGCTGACCCCGGCAATCAAACCACGCCCGCCGCTTGGGCAAGCCTCACCTTTGCCCAGCTTAAGCAGCAGATGCGCACCTACAACAGCAACGCGATCGCCGCTTTCGCAGCCGCGGGAGCGATGCCGGATTACGTCCAAGTTGGAAATGAAATCACCCCCGGCATGTTGTGGCCCCTCGGACAGGTTGACGCTTATGTCAACGGCGGCACACAATGGTCCCAGCTTGGCCAATTGATGACAAATGCGATCCAGGGAATCCGGGATGCCGCGGGCGCAAATATGCCCAAGATAATTGTTCATATTGACCGTGGCGGAGATTGGACCACCACCATGAAGTATTTTGACAACTTGATCGCGCAAGGAGTTTCTTTTGACATCATCGGCGAGAGTTATTACCCGTGGTGGCACGGCTCACCGACGAGTCTGAACATCTGTCTTAGCAACGCTGCTGTTCGCTACGGCAAACCTATAATTGTCGCAGAAACCGCTTTTCCTTGGACCAACACCTTCCCCACCTCTTGGACGAACTTTGGGAGTCTTTACGGCTTCCCCCCAACCAGAGATGGCCAAGTCAGCTTCATCGCGGCGCTGGCCAAGGTCGTGAAAAGTATGCCCAACCAACTCGGGGCTGGCGTCTTCTACTGGGGAACAGAATACCAGGCCGTCAGCGGCGTCAACGAAGCCGGTTTCAATACGGCGTCGTTTTTTGATACCGGGGGCAATGTTCTGCCAGTGGCCGACGCCGTTGGTGGAATGGCCGCCCCACTCTTGATAGGAACCTCCCTCAATGGCTCAAATCTGCAGCTACAGTGGCCATTCAGTGGAGCTGCTTCGAAGTTGATGACGACAACCACTTTGGCGCCTTCGACAGCATGGTCGTTGGTGCCCGATCCGATCCAGAATACAGGAGCGGTGTTTACCGTCACCCGGCCGCTGGATTCCAGCCAAAGCCGTTTTTATCGCCTGCAATCGAACTGACGCCGGGGCATTCGACCTGTGGGACCTAGAACGACAGACCAACTAAAAATACACTGCCGACGGTGGTTGTTTGCGGTCCTGTTGTTCAGCGGAGCATTGTACGCCCGCGCGATGGAATCCGCCTCCATTCCCTTCGACAGCCAGTGGCGCTTCATCCGGGCCGAGGTGCCGCAGGTGCCGGCACCGGCATTTGACGATCAAACGTGGGAGACCGTGACCCTGCTGCACACGGCCCATGTGGAAGCGTTGGTGACCGGCCCAGGCACCCGCCAGTGGCAGGGCATCTGTTGGTATCGGAAAACTTTCGAGTTGCCGCCAAAAACACACGAGAAGGAAATCATCCTCCGGTTCGACGGCGCGATGAACACGGCGGACATCTGGGTCAACGGCCAATCCGCCGGCAGGTTCATGGGCGGCTATCTGCCTTACGTCATGGACATTTCCAAACTCGCGCGCCCCGGTGAAACGAACGTCATCGCCGTTCGCCTGGACAATCGCGACAACCCCGTCACCGGCCCCAAGCCGCTGGCTGACTTGGATTTCAACCTCTACGGCGGCCTCTACCGCGACGCGCATCTGGTTATCAAAGACAAGTTGCACATCACCGATCCCACTCTCGCGGACAAGATTGCGAGCGGTGGCGTGTTCGTGACCTTTCCGGTCGTGACCAAAACACAGGCGGTCATCAGCGTGAAAACCCATGTTCAAAACCAAGATGCCATTCCGCGCACGTTCGTTGTCAAAACCATTTTGTTGAACGCCAAAGGGAAAAAAGTTTCGTCCGTTGAATCCGCTGCGGTTGAACTTGCCGCGGGCGCAGAGCGGGAAATCACCCAGGAAATTTCCGTTGCCAACCCTGAACTCTGGGCGCCGCAATCGCCCTATCTTTATCAAGTACGCTCGGAGTTGGTTGCCAAAGGCGAGGTTACCGATGCGGAACAAACCCGCATCGGCATCCGGCGGATTCGAATCACCAGGGACGGTTTCTGGATCAACGACGAAAAAATGTTCCTGCGCGGCTGCAATCGTCACCAAGAATATCCTTACCTTGGCAACGCGGTGCCCAACGACGCGCAGTATCGTGACGCTTTGAAAATCAAACAGGCGGGCTTCGATTACGTTCGCCTGTCGCACTACCCGCAATCGCCCGCCTTTCTGGATGCCTGTGACGAGGTGGGGCTGGTGGTCATGGACAGCATCATGGGCTGGCAGTATTTCGGCAAGGACCCCGCTTTTGCCGGGTTGAAATACCGGGAATGCCGCCAGTTGATCCGGCGCGACCGCAATCATCCGTGCGTGATCCTCTGGGAGGTTTCCCTGAATGAGAGCGACATGCCCGCCTCGTTCATCGAGCAAGCCAACGCCATTGCGCATGAGGAATATCCCGGCGACCAGTGCTACACCTGTGGCTGGAAAAAAGGTTACGATGTTTTCATCCAGGCCCGCCAACACGGCGGCTGCCGTGAGGTCAAAGACCGGCCTTGTCTCATCAGCGAGTATGGGGATTGGGAATACTACGCGCAGAATGCCGGCCTGGAGCAGGAAAAGTGGAAGGACCTGCAACCCGCCGCGCGCAGCAGCCGCCAGTTGCGCGGTGACGGCGAGGCCCGATTGTTGCAACAGGCCCTGAATTTTCAGGAAGCGCACAACGACGACCTGAAAACTTCCGCGTTCGCCGACGGCGTCTGGGTCATGTTCGACTACAATCGCGGTTACGCCCCGGATTTGGAATCGTCGGGCGTGATGGACATCTTTCGTCTGCCCAAGTTCAGCTACTGGTTTTTCCGCAGTCAACGCGATGCCGGCGAGCTGATTGCCGGCCGTCCCCTGGGGCCGGTGATTTACATTGCCAACTACTGGACGGCCGACTCCCCCCTCGAGGTGCGGGTCTTCAGCAATTGCGAGGAAGTGGCCCTTTATTTGAACGGGAAGCTGGTGGAACGACGTCGCCCCGACACCTCGCGTGTGTCCACCCACCTGAAACACGCGCCGTTCACCTTCAAACCCGACCGCTTCCAGCCGGGCACATTGCAGGCTGTCGGTTACCTTGGCGGGCGCGAGGTGACGCGGTGTGAGCGTCGCACGCCAGGCGAACTCGACGGGTTGACCATGGAATTTGATTTGAGCGGCCGGCCTTTTGCGGGGGGCGACAAGGACATGACGTTTTGCTATGCCAGCCTGAAAGACAAGACCGGCACGCTCGTTCCGGCCGCCCGGACGCCGGTTTTCTTCGGGACCACCGGCCCGGTGCAACTGGTCGGAGACAATCCCATCATGAGTGAAGCCGGCACCGCCACGATATTGGTGGCCAGCGACATCCCGAAACCCCGCTGCGCGATTTACGCCATTTGTTTGATGAATGAAAAGGACCGTACCCGGATATTGTCTGCAGCGGCTTCGCCTGATGGAACCAAGGTGCCAGACTACAAAATCCATTACACCACGGACGGCACCGAGCCTTCTGCCCGGTCACCGGTGTATTCGGGGCCGGTCAAAAATGCGCCACAGTTACGGGCGGCAATCCTGGTGAACGAGGAGGTCGTGGCCCGCGCCGATTCACGCACCAGCGCGCCCGCGACCAGCGACAGTGCGGTCTCCGTTGCCAAAGCAAACGCCCAACGGGACTAGCCCCAACCCGGGCAAACCGGTTGAACTTCATCAACCCCGGACCGATGGCCTCGCCGGTAACCTTTAATGGTTCAAAAAGCTGCGGCGATCGTTTACTCTACCTCCATGCACACAACTTCTTTTGCCCTGCTGGGACGGGCTGGAGCCTGTTGCAGTCTGGTATTGGGTGCAGGTTTGGTCGCGGCTGAACCCGCCACTGCCGGCCAGAAGCAGTTTGGGCTTCCGTCTCCCATGGTCACCAATATCGCGCAGTTGCGACGCCTGAGTCCCCAGGGATCAAACGCCCGATACTCGATTCGTCTGGAGGGTAATGTCTGGTGGGCCAATCCAACCCAGAGGAAACTGGTGTGCATGATACGTCCGGAACCGCAGAGCTGGAAATGGATTTCCAAAGCCAGCCCGTGCAGTCGGGGCAGCGCGTGCGTTTGGAGGGCAATGGCAGTGTGACCCTGAGCTTTGTCGGCGTTCCCGATTACACTTATCTGGTGGAAGCGACGCTGGATTTGACGCCGCCGGTGGTTTGGACGCCGGTCAGCACAAACACTGCGGACATCAACGGCTTGTGGCAATTCACCGACACACAGGCGACCAATTATACGCAGCAGTTTTATCGCTCGGGGTATCGGCCGTGACGAACCGCCGGTTGAAATTGATCAAAGCAAAGTAAAAAACATTCTTTGCTGGCGAAGCAGGCGCATCATCGCAAAACGATGATGCGCCTGCTTCGTTTTGGCGAAAGTATTGCCTTACCCCCGGCAAGTTCGTAGTGTTATTAAAACATTTAACACGCACATACTGTATCATCTATGATCAAACTCGGCATTATCATCGGCAATCGCGGTTTCTTTCCGGCCCACCTCTGCGACACCGGACGCAAGGAAATCCTGGCCACACTCGAAAAGCTCGGCATTGGCGTGGTCACGCTGCCGAAGAATGCAACCAAATTTGGCGCGGTCGAATCCGTGGAAGACGCGCAAAAGTGCGCCGATCTGTTCAAACAAAACGCCGGCAAGATTGACGGCATCCTTGTCACGCTGCCGAACTTCGGCGACGAACGTGGCGTGGCCAACGCCCTCCGCTGGTCCGGCCTGCGCGTACCGGTGCTTGTTCACGCCTTCAATGACGATCCGGAAAACATGACCATTAAGGACCGGCGCGATTCGTTCTGCGGCAAAATGTCGGTCTGCAACAACCTTCGCCAATACAACGTTCCCTTCACCCTCACCCGGCTGCACACCTGCGCGCCCGACAGCAAGAGCCTCGCGCAGGATTTGCAGGACTTCGTTGTGACCTGCCGCGCCATCAAGGCGTTGAAAAATCTGCGCATCGGCGCGCTCGGCGCCCGGCCCACGGCTTTCAACACCGTTCGTTACAGCGAGAAATTGCTCGAACAGTCCGGCATCAGCATTGAGACGCTCGACCTCTACGAATTGTTCGGCTGGGTCGGCAAGATAAAGGACAGCGACGCAGCGGTGGGCGCCAAGCTCGCGGAAATTCAAAATTACGTCGCGGCCAAATCCATCCCGCCGGTGGCCCTGTTGAAAATGGCCAAGTTCGGCGTGGCGGTGGACAAGTGGATGAAGCAAACCCGCCTTAACGCCACCGCCGTTCAATGCTGGACGGCCATGGAGGAATTCTTCGGCGTCGTGCCCTGCACGCTCATGAGCATGATGAGCAACATGCTGATGAGCAGCGCGTGCGAAGTGGACATCATGGGCACGGTTGCGATGTATGCGATGGCCCAGGCCAGCGGCAGGCCCAGCGCGCTGGTGGACTGGAACAACAATTACGGCGAAGACCCGGACAAAGGCGTCATCTTTCATTGCAGCAACCTGCCGAAGGACGTGTTCGTGGAGAAAGGCGAGGGCAAACCGGTGATGGATTACCAGGAAATCATCGCGGGAACCGTGGGCAAGGAAAACACCTACGGCACGATCGTGGGCCGCGTGAAGGCGTCGCCGTTTACCTATCTGCGCGTGAGCACCGATGATGCGGCGGGCAAAATCCGCGCTTACATTGGCGAAGGCGAGTTGACCAATGACCCGCTGAAAACGTTCGGCGGTTATGGCGTGGTCAGGATTCCGAATTTGCAGAAGCTGCTCCGCTACATTTGCGAAAACGGCTTCGAACATCACGTGGCCATCAACCCGACGTGCGTTGCCGCCGGCGTAAAGGAAGCCTTGGTCAAATATCTCGGCTGGGACGTGTACCTGCACGCCTAGGCGTATTTTGGTGATTGATAGACGCAAAATGGCGTTGCGTTGGGTTGGGTTATTGGAATCATTCAGCGCTGCGCCGGACAACTAGGACATGAGCATACGATACACGATCGGCCTCGATTACGGCACGAACTCCGTCCGTGCTCTTGTTGTCAACACGGCCAATGGACGCGAAGTGGCCACGGCGGTCTGGGGCTATGAACACGGCGACGCGGGCGTGATTTTGTCGCGCGACCCAAACCTGGCCCGGCAGCATCCCGCCGACTATCTCAAGGGCGCGGAAATCACCATTAAAAAAGTTCTCGCCGAAGCCAGGAAAAATGTGCGCGGGTTCAATCCCGGCCAGATTGTTGGCATTGGTGTGGACACCACCGGCAGCACGCCCTTGCCGGTGGATGCAAACGGGCAGCCGCTTGCGTTCAACAAAAAATTTGCGAACAACCCGGCCGCGATGGCGTGGCTGTGGAAAGACCACACCGGCGTGGCGGAAGCGGTGGAGATTACCGGGCTGGCAGGAAAGATTCGACCGCGCTATCTCGCAAAATGCGGCGGAACCTATTCCAGCGAATGGTTCTGGAGCAAAATTCTCCATTGTCTGCGGACCAGTCCGAAAGTTTTCAACGCCGCGCACTCCTGGGTTGAACTTGCGGATTACGTTCCCGCCGCGCTCACCGGCACCGAAGCGCCGGCCAGACTTATCGCGGGTATTTGTGCCGCCGGTCACAAGGCGATGTACAACGAAAATTGGGGCGGCTATCCGGACAAGGAATTTCTTTCGCAACTCGGTCCCAAACTCGGCGAATTGCGCGACCGTCTTTGCCCGCGCGTCCGGGCCATTGACTCTGCCGTTGGCGGTTTGACGGCGGGATGGTCAAGGAAAACCGGCTTGCCGGCCGGAATTCCAGTTGCGGTCGGCGCGTTCGACGCGCACCTCGGCGCGGTTGGCAGCGGCGTAACGCCGGGTGTGCTCGTGAAAATCATCGGCACCAGCACCTGCGACATCAGCGTCTGGCCGAACACGGAAAATTTGGCGGACGTTCCCGGCCTGTGCGGCATCGTCAACGGCAGCGTGCTGCCGGGGTATTTTGGACTTGAAGCCGGCCAGTCTGCCGTGGGCGATATTTTCAACTGGTTCGTCAATTACATCCAGCCCGGCGGCAAGGCCGGCACGCATGAAAAGTTGACGAAAGGCGCGGCGAAACTGCAGCCGGGCGAATCCGGTTTGCTCGCGCTCGACTGGAACAATGGCAATCGCACGATTCTGGTGGACCAGCGGCTGACCGGCCTGCTCGTCGGCCAGACGCTTTACACGACGCCGGCGGAAATTTATCGCGCGTTGATTGAAGCCACGGCCTATGGCGCGCTGACGATCATCAACCGCTTCGAGGAATACGGCGTAAAGGTCGAACAGGTGTTAAACTGCGGCGGGATAGCGGAGAAAAGCCCGCTGGTGATGCAGATTTATGCCGACGTGACCGGCCGGCCGATGAAGATTTCGCGTTCGGCGCAGACGTGCGCGCTGGGCGCGGCCATCGCCGGGGCGGTCGTGGCCGGGGCGCACAAGGATTTCGCCTCGGCGCAAAAGGCGATGACCGGTCTCAAGCCCAAGATCTTCAAACCCGATCCGAAGGCGCACGCGGTTTACAAGCGACTTTACGCGCTTTACAAAAAATGCCACGATGCCTTCGGCACAAAAGAATGGAGCGGAAATCTCCATGATGTCATGAAGCAACTTTTGGAAATCCGCAACCGCGCAAGGAAATAAACATGCTCAAATGTGCTCAAATCCGAATACCGAAGCCCGAAATCCCGCAGAGCGGGACGAAATCCGAATGTGCGCTGGCGCGTGCGGGGTTGATTCGGATTTCGGGCTTCGGACTTCTTTCGGATTTCGGGTTTCGCGCTTCGGATTTCAACTCTCTTTGATCTCATGCTCGAACAACTGAAGAAAAACGTTTGTCAGGCCAACCTTGATTTGGTGAAGGAAGGTCTGGTGATCCAGACTTGGGGCAATGCGAGCGGCATTGATCGCGCACGCGGCCTCATCGTCATCAAACCGTCCGGCGTGCCTTATGCCGGCCTGAAGCCGGAGCACATGGTCGTGGTCTCGCTGGAAACCGGCAAGGTGGTTGACGGCAGTCTCATTCCCAGCTCGGACACGCCGACGCATCTGATGCTTTACCGCGCGTTCAAAAATATCGGCGGGATTGTGCATACGCACAGCCTTTACGCCACGGCCTGGGCGCAGGCGGGCAGGAGAATCCCTTCTTACGGCACGACTCAGGCTGATTATTGGTACGGTGACGTGCCTTGCACGCGCTTGTTGACGTCGAAGGAAATCAAGGAGGATTACGAAGCGAACACCGGCCGGGTCATTGTTGATACTTTCAAGAAGCTCGATCCGATGCAGCATCCCGCCGTGCTGGTGGCGAGCCATGGGCCGTTCACGTGGGGCAAGGATGTGAATGAAGCGGTGCATAATGCGACGGTGCTCGAATTTATTGCGCGGCTGGCAAGCGAAACCCTCCGCCTCAATCCCAAAACCAAGCCGATGCCATCCGCGTTACTCGACAAGCATTTCCTGCGCAAACACGGTCCGAAGGCGTATTACGGACAGAAATAAAACAACCACAGATCCCCAATGAAAAAAATCACACAATTCCTCATGTCAGCGTCGGCTGGACTGGGCGCCACCTGTCTTGTAGGCTGCTCCTCCATGTCAATACCAACCAACACAGTCGGAACCATCAGCCAGGCTCCCTTCGGTAAAATGCCGGACGGCGCGCCGGTCGAGATTTACACCCTGCGCAACAGCAAGGGAATGGAGGCGCGCATCATGACTTATGGCGGCATCGTTCAGTCGCTCAAAGTGCCGGACAAAAACGGCAAACTCGGCGATGTCGTGCTCGGCTACGATGATCTGGACGGCTATCTCAAGGCCACTCCGTACTTCGGCGCGCTCATCGGCCGCTACGGCAACCGCATCGGCGGCGCCAAATTCACGCTCGAAGGCAAAACCTACACGCTGGCGACGAACAACGGCCCCAACTCGCTCCACGGCGGCATCAAGGGTTTCGACAAGGTCGTCTGGAAAGCAACCTCACTCGTGAGCGCCCACGATTCCGCGCTGCAACTCACCTATTTCAGCAAGGACGGCGAGGAAGGCTTCCCTGGCAACCTGAAGGTGACGGCGGTTTATACCCTCACCGACAACAATGAACTGCGCCTGAACTTCACCGCCACGACCGACCAGCCGACGGTCTGCAACCTCACGCACCATTCCTACTTCAACCTCCGAGGGCAGGGGAACGGCGACATTCTCGGCCACGAGGTTTTTATCAACTCGGGCCAAACCACGCCGGTGGACAAGGACCTGATCACGACCGGTGAATTGAAGCCCGTGAATGGCACGCCGTTCGACTTTCGCAAACCCACGGCCATCGGCGCGCGGATCAATGACCCCGACCAGCAACTTCAGTACGGTCCCGGTTATGACCACAACTGGGTCATCAACAAACCGATGGGCAAAATCGGCCTCCAGGCGCGCGTTTATGAACCCACCACCGGCAGGGTCATGGAAGTGTGGAGCACCGAGCCGGGTTTGCAGTTCTACATCGGCAATTCCCTGGACGGCTCCATCACCGGCAAGGCCGGCAAGGTTTATCAGCGCCGCACCGCCTTCTGCATGGAGCCGCAGCACTACCCGGATTCACCAAACAAACCAATGTTTCCCACCACCGAGTTGAAGCCCGGTGAGACTTATCAGAACACCATCATTTACTCGTTTTACGTGAAATAAGGCGGCGAATCTGCCGCCTGAAACCATGACATTCCCAACCACTCATCCAACCCAAATATGAAAAAAGCCCTGTTCTTCGTTCTGGTCCTGTGCTTGTCCGCGCTGGTTCCCGGTTGTGGCAAAAAAGACAACCCGACTGCACCTGCCAGCGGCGGTGGCAATGCGCCGGCCAAGAAGCTGAAGCTCGCCTTTGTCAGCAACAACGCGGCGAATTTCTGGACCATCGCGCGTTCCGGCTGCAACGACGCGGCGAAGGAACTGGGTGACGTGGAAGTGGACTTCCGCATTCCGTCCACCGGCAGCGCCGCCGAACAGCAACAGATTCTGAACGATCTCGTGGCGGCGGGCATTGACGGGATTGCCGTCAGCCCGATTGATCCCGCCAACCAGACGGATTTTCTGAACAACATTGCCGGCCAGACGTTGCTCATCACCGCCGACAGTGATGCCCCCAGCAGCAAGCGCGTTTGCTACATCGGCACGGACAATGTGGCTGCCGGCAGACAGGCCGGCCAGCTCATCAAGGAAGCCATCCCGCAAGGCGGCAAGATCATGATTTTTGTCGGCAAACTCGACGCGCAAAATGCGAAGGAACGTTTGCAGGGCATCAAGGAGGCCTTGCAGGGATCGAACATTGAGATCATTGATGTGCGCACTGATGACACCGACCAGGTGCGCGCCCAGAAAAACGCCGAGGACACGCTCGTGAAATACCCCGATGTTGCCTGTCTCGTTGGCCTGTGGAATTACAACGGGCCGGCGATTGCCAACGCGGTGAAGGGCGCGGGCAAGGACGGCCAGGTGAAAATCGTCTGCTTTGACGAGAACCAGGAGACGCTGGCGGGCGTTGCCTCCGGATTGATCTACGGCACGGTGGTCCAAAAGCCCTACGAATTTGGCAAACAGGCCATCACCCGCATGGATAAATATCTGCATGGCGACAAGTCGGCCTTGGCCGGCGGCCCGCTTTACGTCCCCACGCTCGTGCTCAAAAAGGATGACGTTGCCGAATTCCAGGCGCAGTTGAAACAATTGCTGGGCCAGTAAATGACCGAGACGCCGCTGCTCGAAATGCGCGGGATTTCCAAGCGATTTCCCGGCGTCGTGGCCTTGGATGGCGTGGACCTTCAAATTGCGCCCGGCGAGGTGGTCGCGCTCGTCGGTGAAAATGGCGCGGGCAAGTCCACGTTGATGAAAATCCTCGGCGGCGTCCATCAACCGGACGCCGGGGAGATCCGCCTCGACGGCCAGTCGGTCAAAATCCACAACGTCAACGTCGCCATCCGGCTCGGCATCGCGTTCATTCACCAGGAATTGAACGTGCTCGACAATCTCGACATCGCCGCCAATGTTTTCCTCGGTCGCGAGCCCGTTAACGCCCTGCGGCTGATCGATCGGAAAAAAATCCACGCGGACACCGAACCGTTCATCCGGCGGCTGGGCCTGTCGGTGTCCACCCGCACACGGCTCGACCGGCTGTCCCTGGCGCACCAGCAGATGGTGGAAATCGCCAAGGCCCTTTCGCTCAACGCCCGCCTCATCATCATGGACGAGCCGACGTCGAGCCTGACCCTGTCCGAGACCAAACGCCTGCTGGAGCTGGTTTGTGAACTCGGCGAACAGGGCGTCAGCATCATCTATATCTCCCACCGCCTTGGTGAAATCGACGAATGCGCCGACCGGGTGGTCGTGTTGCGCGATGGCAAAAACGCCGGTGTTCTGACCCACGACGAGGCCACCCACGACAAACTGGTGGGCCTGATGGTGGGGCGTGAAATCAAAAACTTTTACGTCCAACCCAAGGCGCAAACCACCGCCGCCTTTTTCAAGGTGCGCAATGTAACGACCTCATTGTACCCGGGGAAAACGGTTTCCTTTGATGCGGCGCGGGGGGAGATCCTGGGTTTCGCCGGGCTGGTGGGCGCCGGTCGTTCCGAAATGGCCAAGGCCGTTGTCGCGCTTGATGCTTCGCCCGGCCGGGAGGTTTTTCTCGGCGGCGAAAAAATACCCATCAACAAACCCCGTGACGCCATCCGGCACGGCATCTATCTCGTTCCCGAGAACCGGCGCACCGAAGGTTTGGTCGTTGAAATGTCGATACGGGAAAATGTGAGCCTGCCATCGCTCCCCGATTTGTCACGGGGCGGCCTGATCCAGCGCCGGCGCGAGCGTGAAATGGCCGGGCAACAGATCGCCTCGCTCAGGGTCAAGACCCCCGGGCCCGAGACGCGGGTCTCGAATCTCAGCGGCGGCAACCAGCAAAAAGTGGTGCTGGGCAAATGGCTGGCCATGTCGCCGCGGGTCATGATTTTCGACGAGCCCACCCGTGGCATTGACGTCGGGGCCAAGGCGGAGATTTACCGGCTCATGCGGGAACTGGCAGACTCGGGCGCCGTCATCCTGATGATCAGCAGCGACATGGAGGAGATTTTGAATGTCAGCGACCGCATCGCCGTGATGCATGAAGGCGGCATCACCGGTGTGCTTGCCCACGCCGATTGCAACGAACAAAACGTCATGCAGCTCGCCATCGGTAAAACCATCCTCGCGGGCCGGCCCGCTTTTGAACCATGAAAAAGGAAATTGGAATTTTGATTCTCCTGGTGGTGCTGTGCGCCGTCACCTCCGTCATGAATCCGCGGTTCCTGTCCGGGGCCAACCTGGGGAACACGGCCAACCTCATCGGCCTGTACGGGATTTTCAGCATCGGCATCGGTCTGGTCATCATCACCGGCGGCATTGACCTGTCGGTTGGTTCCATGATTGCTCTCAACGGGATGCTGCTGGTGCTCGCGCTCGTCGATTGGCACTGGCCCTGGCCGCTGGCGGCATTGTTCGCCCTCGCCGTTCCCATGGCGCTCGGCTGGGCCCACGGGTTCCTGATCACCCGGTTCAACATGCAGCCGTTCATTGTCACCCTCTGCGGACTGCTGCTCTACCGCGGCATCGCGCGGTTCATCGCGTCGGACACGACCAAGGGGTTTGGCGACGCGGAAGGGTTCAAAACCCTCCAGAACCTGGCCAATGGCAAAATGTTCGGTCTGCCCATGCCTTTTGTGTTCCTGATCGTGACAGCCGCCGTCATGTGGGTGGTGCTGCATCGCTCGGTTTACGGCCGGTATCTTTATGCCGTCGGCCGGAACGAGGAGGCCACCCGTTTTTCCGGCGTTAACACGCGGCGGGTCATCGCCAGCAGTTACGTGCTGGCGGGTTTGCTGACCGGCATTTCGGGAATCCTGTTCGCGTTCTATACCAATTCGGTTTCGCCCTCCACCCACGGCAATTTTTACGAACTCTACGGCATCGCGGCGGCGGTGCTCGGCGGCTGCAGCCTCCGCGGCGGGGAAGGCTCCATCCTCGGCATTCTCATCGGCACGGCGCTGCTGCTCGTGCTGCAAAACCTGGTGAACCTGCTGGGCATCCCCAGCTCGCTCAACTTCGCCGTCATGGGCGCCGTCGTGCTCGCCGGCGTGCTGGCCGACCAGATTTTTCAAAAACGCGCCGAAAAGAAATCCGTGCGCTGATCAAGCCGACCCATGAAATCAAAGGGGATTTTCTTCCTGTGCCTGGCGGCGAATTTCCTGAACGCCCAGGTACTTTCGCCGAACACCAATCTCACCGCGCGCGAGGAACAAATCATCGCCGCCACCAAACCCGCCGCCGCGCCGCATTTCAACGGGGCGATGATCGTCGGCGTCCGGCCCGGCACGCCGTTTTTGCATTCGCTGGCCGTGAGTGGTGAGCGGCCCATGAGTTTCACCGCGGACAATCTGCCCGCCGGTTTGTCGCTCGATTCAAAAACCGGAATCATCATCGGTTCGCTCAAGTCTGCCGGCGAATACCGGTTCAAAGCTGCCGCCAAAAATTCCGCCGGGAAAACGGAAACGGAAATCAAAATCATTTGCGGCGATAAACTTGCGCTCACGCCGCCCATGGGCTGGAACAGTTACGACGCCTTCGGCGATTCCGTCATCGAATCCGAAGTGCTCGCCAACGCCCTGTGGCTCAAGGAACATCTGCAACCGCTGGGCTGGGACACGGTCGTGGTGGATTTTCGCTGGTATGATCGTCTGGCTGATGGTGTGCGGGTGCAAAATCCCGAGGGCGTGACGATTGACGAATCTGGCCGTTGCGTCCCGCCCACCAACCGCTTTCCGTCCGCCGTCCCGCTCGGCGGGAGCGCGGGGTTCAAACCACTGGCGGACAAAATCCACGCGCTGGGTTTGAAATTCGGCATCCACATCATGCGCGGCATCCCGCGCCAGGCCGTTGAACAAAATCTGCCGATCGCCGGCTCGAAATTTACCGCCGCCCAGGCTGTCCTGCCGGAAGGCGACACCAATCGCACCTGCGTCTGGAACCGCGACATGTTCGGCGTGGACGCCACGACGGAAGCGGGCAGGGCATGGTATGCGAGCATTGCCGGACAATATGCCGGGTGGGGCGTGGACTACATCAAATGCGACGACATCGCGAATCTCCAGCGCGGGAAATTTTACGACGCAGCGGAAATTGAAGCGCTTTCCACCGCCTTGAAAAATTCCGGCCGCTCGATTGTTTTGAGCCTTTCACCCGGCGCCACGCCGGTGAATGCCGGGCCGCACGTGAAACAATTCGCCAACTTGTGGCGCATCTCCGGCGATTTCTGGGACAACTGGCCGTCGCTCGACCACAACTTCGGCCTGTTTGCCGCGTGGTACGACGACGGCGGACCGGGACACTGGCCGGACGGCGACATGATTCCGTTCGGTCACATCTGTCAGCGGAACTGTGACGTGCATCCCGACCGCTGGACGCGCTTCACCCGTGACGAGCAGCTCACCCTCATGTCGCTCTGGGCGCTCGCGCCGTCGCCGCTCATGCTCGGCATGAATTTGCCGGACAACGACGACTGGACGACCGCCATTCTCTCGAATCTCGAAGTGCTGGCGGTGAACCAGGATTCGCTGGGCCGCGCCGCGCGCCGGATGAGCGGTCCGCCGCAGGTCGTCGAAACGTGGATGAAGGAATTGGCGGACGGCTCGTTCGCCGTCGGATTTTTCAATCGCACCGCCCAGCCGGTGAAAGTCAATTTTCCCTGGCGAAATCTGGGATTTTTGTCCGCGCCCGAAGCCCGCGACTTATGGCTGCGTCAGGATTTGGGCCGGCAGGAAAACTTCATCACCGAACTGCTGCCACACGGCTGTGCTTTGCTTCGGCTGCATTCTCCAAACTAAGCCCTTTCTCTTTCTGTGATACCAATTCCCAGAGACAATCGGTGCAATGGGTAGGGCGGCGCTGCTGCGCCGCCGGGTATGATGGCGGCGCTGCTGCGCGGCCCTACCGTCTGGGGAATGTGCCGATTATTATCGGGAAATGGTATGAGGTGTTGAATTCAACAACCAAGACGCAAAGACGCGAAGATTGACGCTGCCAAATCTTCGGCGCACACTCGCTTCCACCATGTCTTCCGGGTTTGATGCAGCCTGCCGCGTGAGGGTAAAACCCTTTTACGCAGCCTGCCGCGTGGCGCCCTGTCCATCGAAGTCCCGCAACGCGGAACGAAGTTGGAAGCTTTACGCGGCAAAGGTTAAAGAGCTTGTGGCGGATTTTCGGGCCAACGAGAACTTCCCTTCGCCCATCCGATGGGAGAAGGTGGCCGCAGGCCGGATGAGGGGGTATTCCATTAACCGCGCATCACGTCCCAATCGCTTTAGAAGTGCAGCAACAGATTTGAGGCTGAATCTAAATTTGAGCTAAACCCCACGTTATGACGGTGTCATTGACGTTGATAAATCTTCCGCACACGCTCGTATCTACCATGTCAGCCGGGTTCCGCCTTCATCCGCTTTCATTTGATTCTGGCGCGACGGGTTGCGTTAAAAACCGAACTACAGGGTCATGGCTTCAACCAATCACCGCGACTTCGTGGTCCAGAATCGTTGGGAGATCAAAGCGGGTCCACCCGTTCTTTACCGCGGCTTTCGTCGAACGTTTTGAAACGAGGAGCTGGATGCGGTTGCCGCGCACGCCGGCCGGGAGCCGCACGCGCACGCTCAATGGACCCACGCGGATCAACTCATCCACCGGCGCGCGCCACGCGCCCGCGCTCGTGAGGTTGACCAGATGCAACACAAGCCGCCCCGGCTGCTCATACAAATGGCAGTCCACAAATCCTGCGCCCTCGACTTGCAACGGGAAATTGTCGCGCGCCGTCCAGCGAACGAGGTTGGCCAGCAGGTTGGCGTGGTCCGGCAGGTTGTCGCGCCCGAAACGGCGGTCGAGGTCCGCGGGCAGGAAAGCCACGCGACCGTGACCGCCGGCCTCGTTCACGATGAGCGCCGGGATGTCCGTGCGCGGCTGGCGCATCCAGGCGGCCTCGGGTGGGGAGCTTGGAAAGGCGGGAATGAACGTTGCCAGGATGGTTGCTCCGCCGTCCACGCGCAACGGTTCCAACATGCCGCCAAAGGGGATAATGTCCGTCTCGTCAAAACCTTTCAGGGCGGGGTGCCGTTCGCCGGCCACAGCCGGTTCGTCTCCGGTCTTCGGTCCCGGGCCGCGCGCGCGCAGTTCCGGCGTCAGTCGCAGGTAGGTGTGTTGCGTCTCCGCCGCCCAACGGCGCATGGTGAAATCGGCGGAGGCGGGTTGTCCGCTGATGACGTGGGCACCGAACACGTCCGCCAGCGCGAAGTCGGAGCGGGGTTCACCCCATTCATTGCAGCGGCCGGCTTCGCCCGTGGCAATGAGGCCGCCGCCACGTTCAACAAAACGCCGGACGGCGGCGATTTGGGCGTCGGACAGGGCGGCGAGGTTGGGCAGGATGAGAACGGAAAACTGGTCCGCGTCGCGCGCGATGTGGTCCGCGTGGACCGGAAGGTAGGGAATGCGGGCGCGGACGAGCGCGTTGGTCCAGCCGCGCCAGGGCAGTTCGACCAGTTCGTCGGGATTGTCGCGTCCGTAGAAGTCGGTGTTCGACTGCGACCAGACCAGCCCGACTGTGGCGATGGGCCGGCGGTTGATCAGGTATTGTTGGTTCTTCGCGTGCCAGCGAAGGACCGGCCCGGCGGTGCGGAACATGCGCTGGTCTTCCTGATACGCGCCGACGTGGTGCCACCACGGCTGAATGCCGCCGGCGAAACCTTCCAGCATCCAGAGCCGCGCTTCGGGTTCAGGTTTGCTGGCCAGCCGGAACTGGGGCCGGCCCGCCTGATACATGGCCATGCTTTCGAGAATGAGTTTGTCCCAGCCGAGCAGGCCGTGAATCAACTTGCCCGCCTCGCCATTGTGCTGAAATCCCGTGGCATCATTCCGCGCCTGCTCGTCGAGCATCACAATCTCCGACCGTTCGCAGATCGCCTTGTAATCGCGGAACTTCTGGGCCTGGGCGGGAATCGTGCCGCTGTTCATTCCGAGCCAGAGACAATGCGGTCCGCCGGCTTCGCGCGTGGTGCGATTGAACAGGTCCCAGACTTCGAGCCGGCGCGCGTAGTTCCACTGGACCCACTGGCGATAGACCGGATCGTCCCAATTCTTCGCGAGCGGAACCGGCTGGCCGGCCTGGTCGTGAAACTTGCGCTGACAATTTTCGCAGTAGCAGATGCTGTCGCGCTCCAGGCCGTTCCAGTTGTTGTCCGTGATTCCCTCCGGGTGCGAGCGCTCGATGATTTCGCGGAGCACGGACGGAAGGTATTGATCGTAATAAGGGCTGTTGACGCACGTGACGTAGAGGCCGGTGTTCCGATACGGCTGGCCGCCGGCGTCCAGGGTGAACCAATCCGGGTGCGCGCGATAAAAGTCCTCATGCGCGCGATTGGAATCCATGCGGGCGAGTACGGCCAGTCCGTCCTCGTGCGCGGCGCGGGCGAGTTCGCCGTAAAGATCGCGGTCACCGAGCGCGGCGGCGCGATAATGCAGCGGAAACTTGCTGGGATAATAGGCAACAATGCCGCCGGCATTGATGATGACGCCCTGAATCTGCGTGCGCTTCCAGTGCTGCCGCCACCAGGCGATGTCGTATCGTTGCGGGTCAATCTCCGTGATGTTCGTCTGCCCCCAGCGCAAGGCGCGGCGATACCACGGGAGCACGCCGCCCGGATCGGCTTTGGTGGAAACAGAAACATCCTTCGTCGCGCCCGCGGCCAGCGCGATGAAATCAACACCTGCGAACACGACGGTCGCGGCGGCGCTTTTTTTGAGGAAGGCGCGGCGGGTTTCGCGTGGTTGAAGGGTCGTTATGCGGTCAGTTTATGTCCACGCGCAGCGTTCGCACCAGAATGAACTCGCTGCGGTTTTGGGCCATGCTCTTGATCCCATAAACGTAAACCGGGCACCAGCCTTTGTCGCATGGGCTGGATAAACTGGTTGAAGGTTGAGGGTTGACCGGTCGTCGCTCCGCTTTGACCCGGCAAGGAGTTGAAGGTTGAGCGTTAAAGAAAACGCCGCCCTTTTCCGCGAACTGCCGGAAAGTTTCAAAGTTGGCCAACCTTTGCCGCAGAAACAAACTGGCGGCGCGGCAGCGCCGCCCTACCACAAATCAAAAACGGTAGGGCTGACCTGCCGGTCAGCCCAGATATTGGGGATGCGCAGCAACGCATCCCTGCCAAAAACAAATCGGAGGACATCCAATGTATCCCGTCCGGCCAGTCGTTTTTCCGCGGCTGCGAGCTGCTTGCAGCTTGATGCGCTAAACCGCCAACGCCGCGAGTGCCTGGTCAATGGACAGGAATCAAACTGAATCAAACCCAATCAAACCGGTTGAAACTGCCGGGAAAAATCAAAACCGGAGGCTGGAATTCACTTTACTCGCCGCGTTTCTAGGATATCCTCCCCCTCCTGAATTTTTCGGAATCAGCACAGGTTTATGGCAAAACTTACGGTTCGTGATTTGGATGTCCGCGGCAAACGCGTTTTCCTGCGCGTGGATTATAATGTGCCGCTGGAAGAAAAAGATGGCCAGATGGTCATCACCGATGTCACGCGCATCGTCGAGACGCTACCTACGCTGAAACTGCTCATTGAGAATGGCGGCAAGTTGATTTTGACCGCGCACCTCGGCCGGCCCAAAGGCAAACGCGACGCAACCATGTCGCTGAAGCCGGTCGCAGCCAAATTGTCCGAGCTGCTCGGCAAACCCGTCGGGTTCGTGGACGATTGCATCGGCGAAAAGGTCGAGAAAGCCGTTGTCGGCATGAAAAATGGCGACGTGGTGCTGCTCGAAAACGTCCGTTATTACAATGAGGAGGAGGCCAATGACCCGGCGTTCGCCGAAAAGCTCGCGCAGGTCGCCGACGTTTATGTGAACGACGCGTTCGGCTCGGCGCATCGCGCGCACGCCTCGACGGAAGGCGTCGCCCGCGTGGTCGCCAAACGCGGCGACAAGTGCGCCGCCGGTCTGCTGATGGAACGCGAATTGAAATTTCTCGGCGATGAATTGGACAAACCGGCGCGTCCGTTCGTCGTCATTCTGGGCGGCGCAAAGGTTTCCGACAAAATCAAGGTGATTGACCGGCTGCTGGAAAAGGCCGACACGATTTTGATTGGCGGCGCGATGGCTTACACGTTCCGGCTGGCGCAGGGTTACCAGACCGGCAAATCGCTGGTTGAGCCGAATGCGACCAATATCGCCAAGTCGGCTCTCGAAAAAGCCAAGGCCAGGAAAGTTCAATTCCTTTTGCCGGTGGACGACGTGGTGGCCGTGCCGGTGAAGACCGACAAGCTCGATAAAAAGGGCAAGCCGGTCATCGAATGGCAGAATCCGCGCGCGAGTTCGGACATGAATTGTCCGGCTGATGCGGCAGGGCTGGACATCGGTCCGGCAACGGTCAAGGCGTATTCGGATGTGGTGGCCAGGGCGAAGACAATTTTATGGAACGGACCCATGGGCTTGTTTGAAAACAAACAATTTGCCGCCGGCACGAACGCCGTCGCGCAGGCCGTGGCGGATGCGACACAAAAGAACGGCGCGAAGAGCATCATCGGTGGCGGCGACAGCGTGAAGGCGCTCAACCAGGCCAAACTGGGCGACAAGGTGACGTTCATGAGCACCGGCGGCGGCGCGAGTTTGGAATTTTTGGAAGGCGCGGTCCTGCCTGGCGTCGCGGCGCTGAGCGAGAAATAATTTATCCTCCTCGTCCTTCGTCCTCGTTCTCGTAATCGAGATGCCGAGGACGAGGGCGAGGACGATTTAAGACATGAACAAAGAACGTAAATTGATTATTGCCGGCAACTGGAAGATGAACAAAACGGCTGCCGAGGCGCTGGCGTTGGTCAGCGACCTCAAGCTGGAATTGGCCAATATCAGGGAAGTGGACATCGTCATCTGCCCGCCATTCACGGCGCTGGAATCGGTGTCGAAGGTCATCCTTGACTCGAACCTCCGGCTCGGCGCGCAAAACATGAGCGCGCAGAATTTCGGCGCGTTCACCGGCGAGATTTGCGCCGGTATGCTCAAGGAATTTTCCGTGCGCTACGTCATTCTCGGCCATTCCGAGCGGCGCCAGTATCAAAAGGAATCCAACGCGCTCATCGCCAGAAAAGCGGCGGCGGCCCATGGTGCCTCGCTCAAACCCATCGTCTGTGTTGGTGAAACGCTCGCCGAGCGCGAGGAAGGACAGACGGAAAAGGTTTTGGAGACGCAAGTACGCGGCAGCCTCGCCGGTTTGACGAAGGAACAAATGGTTGAGACCATCATTGCTTACGAACCGGTTTGGGCCATTGGCACGGGCAAAACGGCGACCACGCAGCAGGCGCAGGACGCGCACGCCTTCATTCGTTCGCTGCTGGTGAAGGTTTTTGACGAAGCCGTCGCCAAAAAAGTCCGCATTCAATACGGCGGCAGTGTGAAACCGGCGAACGCGCTCGAGTTGATGGGCCAGCCGGACGTGGACGGCGCGCTGGTCGGCGGGGCGTCGCTCGAAGCGCGAAGTTTTGCTGACATTATTAAAAATTCAATATAGAAATTGATTATGAGTTTCATCGTTGGAATTTTGACATTTTTTCTGGTTATCAATTGCGCATTGTTGATTCTGCTGATTTTGATTCAACTGCCAAAGAAAGACGCCGGTGCCGGCATGGCGTTTGGCGGGGCGGCGGCGGACGCGCTGTTTGGCGCGGGGTCGGGCAACGTGCTGACCAAGGTCACGAAATACTCGACCATAATTTTCTTCGCCCTGGCCCTGGTTCTCGGCTATTTGCAAGACCGGGTGCATAAACAAGGCAGCGCATTGGAATTTGAAAAACAAGTTCAACAAAAGCAACAAATGCAAATACCGGTTTCCGCGCCCCAGCCGGTGACGCCGCCCGCTGCCCAGCCGGCGACTGCGTCAACCAACACTTTGCTGTTATTGCCCCTGTCTGCGCCAACCAATGCCCCGGCCGCGCCGACGCAATCGAAATAACGCGATGGCCATTTCCCAACGCGCCCGGCGGATTTTTTCGCGGGCGCGTTTTTGTTTTGGGACGGGCGGTGTAATTTTGCTTGGGGTTGTTGTTTGTGGTTTGTTCCCGGGCTGTCTTCGCCGCGAGCGGCCCGCCGACGTTACCATCCTCAACCAGGCTGAACCTGAATCGCTCGATCCGGCGATTGTTGTTGGCCAGGCCGATATGCGGGTGGTGCAGGGTTTGTTTGAAGGGCTGACACGCTTTGATCCCCAAACGGCCCGGCCAATTCCCGGTCTGGCCGAAAGCTGGGAAATCTCGCCGGACGGGGTCACTGGCACGTTTCATTTGCGGACCAATTTGGTTTGGTCCACCGGCGAACCCATCACGGCGGACGATGTGGTGTATTCCTGGATTCGCGCGCTCGATCCGGCGACGGCCTCCAATTACGCCGGACAACTTTTCTATTTGAAAAACGCGGAGGATTTCAACGCGGGAAAAATCAAGGATGCTTCTCTCGTCGGGGTGCATGCGCCCGATCGTTTCACCGTGCGCGTCGAATTGAACCATCCCACGGCGTTTTTCCCTGATATCTGCGCGCTGCCGGCACTTTACGTCGTGCCACGCCAGACCATTGAAAAATATGGCGACGCCTGGCTCAAGGCGCGTCCATTGCCCAGCAGCGGGCCGTATGAACTGGCTTATTGGCGGCTGAACGACAAGATTCGCCTGCGCAAAAATCCGCGCTACTGGGACGCTGCAAATACACGGTCCGAAATCATTGATCTTCTGCCGGTTGGTTCGCCGAACACGGCGTTAAACCTGTACACCCGCGGACAGGCGGACATAGTCTGGGATGCGGCGCTCATACCATCCGAGTTGCTGGACGTGCTGCTCAAGCGGCCGGACTTCCACAAATTCAATTACCTCGGCACCTATTTTTTTCGTTTTAACGTGACGCGAAAACCATTTGACGACCCGCGCGTGCGCCAGGCGCTGGCGCTGGCGGTTGACAAGGAACGCATCATCAAAATCGTCGCCCGGGCCGGCGAGCAACCGGCCTCGCATTTCGTGCCCGATGGCACGGCCCATTACACTTCGCCCGACGGGCTGGGTTACGATCCGGCGTTGGCGCGGAAATTACTGGCTGAAGCCGGCTATCCCGGAGGCCGGGGGTTTCCCCGTTTTTCATACACCTTCAACGCCTCCGCCGGTGGCGCGGCAAAAATTCATGAGAATGTGGCGGTTGAACTCCAGCAAATGTGGCGCGATGAACTGGGCATCCCAATGGATTTAAGGCAGATGGAATGGGCGGCATTTCTAAGCGCGCAGGCGCATCTCGACTATGAGGTTTCGCGCTCAAGCTGGACTGGCGATTACGACGACGCAAATACGTTTCTCGGCATGTTCATCAGCAATGGCGGCAATAACCGCACCGGCTGGAAAAACGCGCGTTACGACGCGCTCATCAGTGAGGCCAACGAGCAGACGGACGTGAAAACCCGCGAAAAACTTTTCCAACAGGCCGAAATGATTCTCGTGCGCGACGAAGTGCCCATCGTGCCGATTTACTTTTATGTCGGCGTCAATTATTACGACACCAACAAAATTCAGGGCATTTACCCGAACATCCTCGACGAGCATCCGTTGCAAGCCATCCGCAAAACGGGTCGAGGGTCCAGAGTCGAGGGTCGAGAGCTTGATAACGTAAACAAACAATGAAAGGAATGGGAGAATGAAAACACGATTCCGTTTTGAAAAACTGGAGGTCTGGCAGGAAGCCAGAAAAATCAATCAAGTTATTTACCGGCTCACCCGCAAATTCCTCAGGGAGGAATTATTTGCCATGACGTCGCAAATCCGCCGCGCTTCCATTTCCGTTTCGTCCAACATTGCGGAAGGTTCCGGCCGAAATTCAGACAAGGACTTTGCGCACTTTCTTGAACAATCTTACGGTTCGCTCATGGAAGTCGCATCCATTTTTTACCTCGCGCTTAACGAAGGCTATGTCAAGGAAAGCGATCTCGATCCGCTTTTTGACGAACTGGAAAGGCTCGCAAAACGCACCGCCTCTCTGAACCGTTCGCTTTTCGTTCCAACTTCGAAAACCCCATTCAACCGCACCAAGTCTCCGGCTCTCGACCCTCGACGCTCGACCCTCGACTAAAATGTATTTTCTAAAACGCCTGATATTCGCGATTCCGCTGCTGCTCGTCATCAGCGCGCTGGCGTTTGTTCTCGTGCGCCTCGCGCCGGGCGGTCCATTTGACCGCGAGCGCGCGCCGGCGTCGCCGGAAATCGAACGTCACTTGAAGGCCAAGTACCATCTCGACGAACCGGTTTGGAAACAGTACTCCCGCTACCTGGGCGATCTGGCACACGGTGATTTCGGTGTCTCTCTCAAATACCGCAACCACACGGTCAACGACATTATCGCGCAAGGCCTGCCGGTTTCGATGACGCTGGGTTCGCTTGCGTTTTGTTTTGCCATGGGCGTGGGCTTGCCACTCGGTTTTTTTACCGCGGCGCGGCGCGGGCGATGGGAAGATTACACGGGCAGTTTTCTGGCCATGCTCGTCGTGTGCGTGCCAGGATTCGTCGTCGCACCGCTGTTGATCCTGGCTTTTTCCATCAAATGGAATTTGCTGCCCGTTGCGTTGTGGGAATCTCCCTGGCACGCGATTTTGCCGACCATCGCGCTCGGCTTGTTTTTCGCCGGCAAAGTCGCGCGGCTGATGCGCGAGGGCATGTTAAACGCGATGCAATCCGAGTTCGTCACGGCCGCCCGTTCCAAGGGTCTGGGCGAAAATTCACTGCTGCTCAAACACGCCTTCCGCATCGCCGTGCTGCCCGTCGTTTCCTATTCCGGCCCGATGCTGGCCGATTTGTTGACCGGCTCGTTTATCATTGAAAACATCTTTCAAATTCCCGGCATCGGTGTGTTTCTCGTCAACAGTTCGCTGAACCGCGATTACACCGTCGTCGTCGGCCTTTCGCTGCTTTATGCCGCGCTGCTCATCGTGCTGAATCTGATTGTGGATTTCGCCTACACCCTGCTCGACCCGCGCGTGAAATATGAATAATTCAGACGAAAGTCGAAAGCCGGGAATCGAGGGCAGCCAGTCGCATCGTGACACTGCCCCCATTTTCTCCCTCTCCTCCCCCAAGGGAGGAGAGGGCCGGGGTGAGGAGGCGCAAGGTTTTCCGGCTCAAATCCCCTCACCCCAGCCCTCTCCCCGCTCGGGCGGGGAGAGGGAGACCGGGGCAGTGTCAAGATGTACCCAAGTCAGCCTGACGCCCGGCCGGCGGGCTTGGAAACGTTTTCAAAAAAATCACGTCGCCGTCATCAGTGCGTGTTATCTCGCTTTCCTGCTGATGGCACTCGTCGCGTGGCCCATCGTCCTGAAAGTTTCCGGCGGAACCTTTGCTCAAATCCACAATCCCGACCGGCTTTCTGACGCGCAATTTGCGCCTCCGGGCGCTCAACACTGGTTCGGGACGGACGTTCACGGACGCGACGTTTTTTCCCGCGTTCTGTTTGGCGCGCAAATTTCACTGCTCGTCGGCATTGTCGGTGCGGGCGTGAGCCTCGTCATCGGCGTGCTGTGGGGCGCGATTGCCGGTTACGTGGGCGGGCGCGTGGACAGCGCGTTGATGCGCGTCGTGGATGTTCTTTATTCGCTGCCTACGATTATTTTCGTGATTGTTTTGCTGACCACGCTGGGCGAATTGCTCAAGCAATCGCACTTTGTCGAAAATTCGCCCGCGCTCACCAGACAACTTCGCGTCGGGTTGCTGTTCGTTGGCCTCGGCGCGGTGTCGTGGCTGACCATGGCGCGAATCGTGCGCGGGCAGGTTTTGTCTTTGCGGACGCGTGCGTTCGTGGAAGCGAGCCGCGCGCTGGGCGGCGGGCCGGTGCGGATTTTGGCGCGGCACATCATCCCGAACGTTTTTGGCGTCGTGATTACCTATCTCGCGCTCACGGTGCCGGCCATCGTGCTTTACGAATCGTTCCTGAGCTACCTTGGTTTGGGTGTGCAGCCGCCGATGGCGAGCTGGGGCACCCTCATCGCGGAAGGCGTTTCGCAAATCAACCCGATCCGGATTTACTGGTGGTTGATTGCATTTCCCGGTGGCGTGCTGGTGACGACGTTGCTGGCGCTGAACTTTCTCGGCGACGGCCTGCGCGACGCATGGGATGTGAAGGGCCGAAATTGATAATAGATGAACCGAAGCCGAATGGCTAGGATGGGATGGAAGCATGAGCAGTACAGATCAGAATTGGGAACAGTGGGAGGCGATGCCTGACTTTCGACGTCGTGCACAAAAGCTGATTGAAAAACACCGTTCGATCCAGAAAACGTCAACAGAAGAATATCTCGCAAAGAAACGTAGCGAACTTGCTCTCGAACTCGAAGGCAAAAAGTTGATTTACCTCGACACTAATCATTGGGTAAATCTTTGTCATACTGTAGTGCAGAACCACCAATACCTGCCTGTCTACAATGAGATTCTGAGGTTGCTAGAAACACAAAGACAGAAAGGCCACATTTACTGTCCGGTAAGTTTTGCTTTGTTTGAGGAGTTAATGAAGCAGAACGACATTACAACTCGTCAGGCCACTGCTCGCATCATGGATTTATTGAGTGGCGGTGTTTGCCTTCGAAATTGGGTAGACATCGTGAAAGAGGAGTTTGCAAGGCATATTTGTCGCGTATTCCACATCGATAATATGTATCAAACAGCGTTGCCGATTTGGACAAAAGCTTCTTACTGGGCAGGTGAACATACATTTGAGTTTCCCGAGCTGACGTCGGAAGAAAAAACGCTCAGGGAAAAGGTTTACATTGATCTGCGCTGGGGAATGACCATCGAGGAATATCAAAGTATGCCGGGCTGGATTCCCACACCCGATGTATTCGCGACCACTTGGTTGGAAGAGGGTGAAAGGGCGAAAGCTTCCCAAACAGAATCACGTCCTAACTTTGAGACATTAATACGCCAGAGGCGACGTCAACTACTCTGCGAATTACAAAACGAGCTCGTGCAAATGCTAGCCCTCTGCCACGGTGTCCCGGGCAGCCCTGACGATCACATTACTGCGCTGCTCAACCCAATCATTGAGGGTCGAGAGCCGAACGCTTTGCCATTTGTGGAGGTGGTCGCTGGCTTGGATGCCGTAATCGCTATGGAGTCAACAAGGAAGGTACAGGCGAATGACATGCTGGACTACCTCCACGCCGCGCAATCGATACCATATTGTGATGCTGTATTTTGCGATAATTTCATGGCGCAGAAGATGCGTAACAGACCACTTGAATTCGGAAGGATTTACCAGACGGAGATAGGAAGTCGTCCGGAGGAGATCGTCGCCTACCTGAAGGGGTTGGCAATATGAACGATCCAGACAAAGATCAGCAACCTCTCGCTTTTCTGTTATCTCCAAAGTTCCAGGAAATTTTGCGGAAATCGTTTGAGAAACATAGAAGGTCGCCGGAGGTTTCAGCTGATACCTATTTTGCACAGAAAATCCTAGAACTTAAGAATGAATTGGCAGGCAGAAAAATTATCTATTTGGATACTAATCATTGGATAAATCTGCGGCATGTAGTGTTGAACAACCCGCTCGAAAAGCTGGGTTACCGGGAGATTCTAAAACTCTTAGGGGATTTACATGACCAACGACGCATTTGCTGCCCGATCAGTTTTCTGCTTTTCATCGAATTGATGAAGCAGAATGACCCCGTTACGCGAGTCCATACGGCGAGAATGATGGATCGTTTTAGCGATGGTATATGTTTCCAATTTCCTCTTGAGATGGCGCGCGCTGAACTGCGACATTTACTTTTGGAACAGATACGCAGTTTCCCCCGTGAGTTGAAAGCTTGGGTGTGGACGAAAACCGGCTTCTTGGGCGGAGAATTATTTCCGACATTGCCATCCATACCCGACGTGACAAACAGTCTTATACAAAAAGCCTGGACGGACTTCATGTGGGACATGCGTTTAGAGCAGATCTTGGAAGCCAAAATTGGCTCACTCGGCGCTGGGACAGATTTCTGGGAAAAGTATGCAGCAGCCTCTAACGCTGATGCCGTTTTCTACCGCTCATCAAACTTGAATTATGTGGAAGTACTGCAAAGGGAGAAGGCGCTGCTTGTCCGCAAGCTAATACAAGATGAACTCCCGTCAATCGGCCAAGAACTTTGGGATGCATTCCCAGAGTGCCGAGATCCGAGCAAACTGCGCCAGCCTAGAGAATCTGATTACAGCCCACTCAATCTTCCATCGTTGCAAATATTGGCCGGAATCAGCGCTTCTGACATGTTGAGCACGATGAAATTCGAAGCCAATGACATGTTGGATTTTCGTCACGCTGCGTTGGCAATTCCCTATTGTGATGCGGTTTGCTGTGACAATCCAATGGCTACCCGATTGCGCAATAAACCCTGTGAGTTTGGAAAAGTTTATGGTGCCCAGATTTTGGGTCGCGTGGAAGAGGTACTTAATTATTTAAAGACGTTGACGACATGAAATCGCTAATCAAACAATGGGAAATCGCGCACCAAACCGAAGCGTTATTTACGCTGACAGCCCCATCGAGTTTCCCATAATGAGTCTCGTCACCTCGACTCCTACAGGTAAAGACGATAATCCCTCATCCGCCACTTCAAAAATGCCGAGCAATGCTGTGGTGTGGCCTTGTTGCGCATTGGCCAATAGGCGTTGAAATCCTTCTCCAGTTTTCGCAATTCGCGGATACCAATCCGGGCCAGGCGTTTCGCCTCGGAATTATTCCCCGCCGCCCGCGCCTGCTGCCACAGCATGAACCGGCATGACTGGGTGGCCATGCGGGCGGCCAAATCCAATTCCAGCGCGAGGATTTTTGCCTTGGGAGGGACGGCGTGTCGCTGTCCCATTTTAAGAAGCGCTCTTTGTTTCTCAATTTCCTTCAAGGTGGCGCGGATGTTTTGGCCGGAAATCCACGCGTGATGTTTCAATCCGTTCCGGCAAAACAATTCGTGCTGTTCCGGCGGTGGGACGGTGATGGCGGTTCCCAGCGGCGTTTCATTGGGAACGGCGAATTTCAACTTCCGATGTGCCCGGCCGAGCGCAAACGCCGCTTTGGCCGCGTTGCCGGTCGGATCCTTGAAAACATCGCGGCTCAAAACCGGGATGAGCTTCGCCTCATCAAAGGTTTTGGCGCACCAGCTCAGCGACGCGCCGGCAAGGTAGGGGAGATAACTGACGGCGAGCGGCTGCGGATGGCCGCCGTCACCCCAATCGGTGATGAGATAACCAATGGCACCGTGTCTGCGCCCGGCTTGGGCGGCGGCGCGCAGGTTGGCCAGTGCGTTGTCATGCCGGCCAATCAAGGTCTGCCACGTTGAAGTGCCGGGACAGACGTAAAACGGGATTTTTGCTTTGGCAAACAACGCAGCTTCTTTTTCAAACGGATGATTTGCTTCGTAACCCCAATTGAGCGCGATGAGGTTCGGAGTTCCGCCTTTAGGCGGTTCGGATGATTTGTTGCAAACGCCGCCTGAAGGCGGAACTCCAAACGAGAGTAATTCAGGAATAAGCTTTGGGTATTTCAAAATGATGTCGCCCCAGAACATCGTCCGTTTGCCACGCGCGGAAACCTCCCGATGAATCTGCTTAAGGAAATCCAGATAAACCCGGCCCTGACCTTTTGCCGCGCAAAGTTTTTTGCTCTGGCCACGGCCCAGGTCCCAGGTCTCGTCGCAACCAACGTTGAAGAAGCGGCTCCTGAAGTTCGGCAGCAGTTCATCGTAAAGCTTGCGCAGGAAGGGCAGGGTGCCGGAATGATTCGGCGCGAGTGTCGAAGGACGGCGGACAAATTCGCCGCTGTAGTCGGGGTAAGGTCCGGAGACTTCGGCCAGTTTTTTAAGCCGGGGATGCTCCAAAAAATACCGCAAGTGGCCGAAGGAATTTTGGTTTGGCACGAGGTCAATGCCAAGTTGCTGGCAGCGCGCGTCGAGCTTGCGAACCTCTTCGCCGGTCAGCGCACCCCAGCTTTGCCAGACTGATTGGTGGTGGCGGTAGGCGAACGTGTGTTCGGTATAGAGTTGAAATTCGTTGATTTTGAAATCGGCGAGGTGCTCGACCAGTTCGAGCAGTGTTTCGAGCTTGGGCACGCGACCGCGCGAGATGTCGAGCATCACACCGCGCCGCGCAAAGTCCGGCCAGTCGCGGATTTTCAGGCACGGCAAACGGCGGCCGTATTGGCGCAATAATTGTCGCAATGTGGCAACGGCGGCATGCAAACCGGGAGCTTCACGAAACTCGATTCGCACGCCGTTGCGGTCAATGGTTAGCTTGTAGCCCCCGGCATGTGTCGGGGCGGATTTGCTGCGAACGGCACGGATGGTTGCGGGCGGAGCGCCGGTCTCCGACCCGGCGCGTTGGAGTTCACGCTTTAGCGTGCCGCCCGAACAAGCTAAAGCTTGAACTCCAACGTGATCTTCGCGCCGGGTCGGAGGCCGGCGCTCCAATCCGGTTGGCAACCGCCCGGCGACGGAACGCGCCACGTCATCCGGCAGCAAGGTGTCGAGTTGCAGCGTGGCGCGCCGGGGCAGGGTGAACGTGCCCGGGCAAAGCTTCAGCGAACGCGGCGCGGGCAGCAGGTTCAAGGCAATGCGGTTTGGCATCGGCGTTTAGTTAGCCACAAATTGCCCTTGGATAAAACCTGTAAATCTATCCCCCTCAAATGACATTTTTCAGCCGGGCCGGAGAACGGCTTTTTGCTTGCTTGTCATTCTTTGCGGGAGTATTAGCAGCGAAACTCAATCAAGATTATGGGATCAATATTCTTCGGGTGCGTCATCGGCTTCATCGGTTGGTTTCTCGTCCGTTATCTCGCCGCAGGTTTTTACACCGTGAACCAGAACGAACGCGCGGTGAAGACCAGCTTCGGCCGCGCCGAGCGCGTGGGAACTGCCACCACCGCGCAGGACCCCATAACCGGCGAAGCCAACATCACGCTCATCCCGCGCAACTCCGAACTGCTCGGTCAACTGGTCGCCGCCACGCAGACGCCGAAGGCGGGGGCGAAATAAATTTCTTTAACACTAAAAGTTATGACCGAAATTGAGCAACTGAAACAAGAGATTCAAATTCTCAACGCAAAATTGCAAGCTTCCGAAAAACTAGGGCGCACGTATCTTCAGAATGTAGCGCACCAACTGACGGCTCCTCTTGGAGCTATTAAATGGAGTATCGAAGGGCTAAAAGACGAACACGTTCCGATACATCGTAAGGGCAACCTGTTGAGATCGGTTTATTCGCAAGCTACGATCCTCGTTCATCTAATTAAAAACTTTGCATTAATGTCGAACCTGGAGGCGGACGAGCAACTTGGGCAAATGCGCAATCAGGAGGATGTAGATGTGATGCTACTGGCCATCAATTTAACCAACGACTTTCAACCTCAAGCTGCCGACCAAGGCCGAAAGAAAATCGAAGTCGATGATGATTCATTTAAAACAGTTCTTAAAACTCGAAAAGTAAAAGCAGAGAAAAATCTTATCGCGCAAGCATTATCGAATTTATTGGAGAATGCGGTAAAATATGCAGATGCTGAAAGCAAGATTGTTATTCGAGCTGAAAAAGTTGACGGCTTTGGAGTATCAGTAATAAGTGTGGGATTGCCAATAACCGAAGAAGAAAAAAAACGTATCTTTGAGCGAGGGGAGCGGGGCGCAATTGCTAGAAAGCAAGTTCCCGCAGGAACAGGAATTGGTTTGTATCTGGCCAGCCGTGTAATGAAACTCCACCAAGGAACAATCACACTTGCAACGGAAGGAAAAACCTCCTGCTTCACACTAGTATTTCCAAAGACTCGTATTGCATGAAACCAACCCATCAATATACCATTTTATTTGCTGACGATGAACCTTGGTTAAGCGAGGCATTAAGACTTTCGCTGGAATCTCGTAATTATAACTGCATTTCGACTGCGAGTGTGAGTGAAGCTTGGAAAATTCTTGAAAAACAGTCTGTCGATGTTCTTGTTACTGACATCATGATGCCCGGCGGCGATCTTTTTCCAGAAGCAGACTCTTCTGAAGCAGGATTTCACTTTATTCGAAAACTTCGAAAGCAATGGCCTCGTCTCTCTGTAATTTGTCTTTCGGTAATTGCTGATAGTGAAAAAATACAAGAACTCAAAAAGCAAAATGTGCTATATCTACGCAAAGGCGAATCTCCTTTAGAGTCTGCTTTGAAGTTAATTGAATCAAAGGCAACCGGTAAAATATCATTTGACTGAATATGAAGATTCTCATCATTGAAGACGATCCATTCTTTGCACAATCATTAAAAGAAAAATTGGAGGATCGTGGATATACTACCCAATTGGTAAAATCCGTGGAAAATGCCATATCAGTTTCGACGGATGGAATATCTGCAATTATTTCTGATGTGATGCTCCCTAATGATTCGGCAAAATCAGGTATTTCCGATGACGAAACACGAGCAGGTTATTTGGGGGGTGTGGCATATTTCCGCAGCTTGCGGCAAAAAGGAATTAAAACGCCTCTTTTCTTTCTGACGAATTCAAGCAAATCCGGTGAAGCAGCAGATTGGGCTGCCAAGGAAGGCATACCGTTTATATCCAAAACAGACGGATCGGAGGCGATTCTAGCCGCACTCGAAACTGCCGGCTTGCCAATAAAACGCGTTTCTCAATGCTCAACAATTCCCGATTCTAAAACAGGTCAAAATTCGAAAATTTCTCAAGATGGTGAACCACCCGATTGGCTCAAAGGTTTAATATGGTTTCGCAGGAATCCTTGGTATTTGGTAGTGATTTTAGGGGCCACATTATTTGTCTATGTGATTGTTAGACTCACAGGTCACGATCCACTTTGCATCCTATTGGAAAAAGTCGGGTTAAACTGTGGGTTTGAAACCACTAAAACCAATTTTGTAACAATCACAAATTTTGTTTCCGGACACTAATCGCATACAAAGAAAGTGACCAGACGAGATCTTTAGCGCCGGGATTCGAGCCATTCCCAAGACCCGTCCGGGCTCCTTGCGGCGGGCCAGTCTTTGCCGCCGGCCACCGAATTTAACGCAAAGCCGCAAAGACCCGAAGGTGCAACCCGAAATATGACAACCAACGCCAAAAAACATTTTCTCGATTGTCGGTCACTGGCAGAAATGGCCGTCACCCTGGTCGCTGTACAGGTCATATTGATTCTTCCAATGGCTTTCCTCTCCGTTTTGTTCGGATTTATTCTCAACCTTCCCAAATACATTGCCTTTTTCATCCCGCCGGCTCTTTGGCTGTGGGTTCTGGTTGCCTTGTGGTGCCGGTTTGTCAAAATCGGCCGTTCCTGGTCCGAACCCCAATTGTCGATAAAGGAATTCTCCTATTTCCAGTGGACGTCCATCGGGTTTGTGCTGTTTCTCAGCTTGGCTTTTTCTTCACCCGAAACGATGCCCGCGATTAATATGATCCGCTGGTTTCTGAGCGCTCTCTTCGTGATGGTGAATCTGGCCTACGTTTCCCTGGCCGTCGCCATCCGGGCTGACATTCCCACCAGGATATATTACGGGCTCATCGTGAACGTTCTGGTCGCCAGCCTCCCCATCTGGATGAAGTGAAGACCGGCATTCGGGCCATTCCCCAGACCCGTCCGGGCTCCTTGCGGCGTGCCAGTCTTTGCAGGCAGCCACCAGTGCGGCGGGCCAGAGAAAAATTGCGGGCGAACCAAAAAAAGCTTGGCCAATCCGTGGAGCAGGCAGAGAATCACAAAAAAGCCCACGCTGATCGTGGGTTGGAAACTACATTGGAAATCAACCAATATGAATAAAGAACGCAACGCCAACGGAATGAGCCGCCGCCAATTCTTGCAGACCAGCGCGGAATGCGCCGCCTCGGCCATGTTCCTGAGCCTCGGCAGCACGCTGTCATTTGCCGCGCCAAATACCAGCACCCAGAAATATTTGATCCCGCTCGTGACCCTCAATAACGGCCTGCAAATGCCACGCCTGGGATTGGGCACCATGACACTCGGCGGCGACGTCGGAATCAGGTGCGTGGCCGATGCCATCGCTCTGGGCTATCGTCTGATTGATACCGCCATGATCTACGGCACTGAGACGTCAGTAGGCGCCGGGATCAAACAGAGTGGAATCAAACGTGAAGAACTCTTTATCACCTCAAAACTGTGGAAAGCCGACATGGGCTACGAACAGGCAAAGAAAGGATTTCAAACTTCCATCAATAAGTTGGGGACGGATTATTTGGACCTCTACCTGATTCACAGGCCTGCTGGCGATGTGAAAGGCTCCTGGAAGGCCATGGAGGAACTCTATCATCAGGGCAAAATCAAGGCCATCGGTGTGAGCAATTTCGATCCCGCGCAACTGGAGGACTTGATTGCGAGCAGCGACGTGAAACCCGCAATCAATCAAATCGAAACCCATGCGTTTTTCCAGGAAGGTAAGTCACTGGAATACTTGAAGCAACATGGCGTGCAAATGGAAGCCTGGGCGCCTTTTGCGGAAGGCCGTCATGGGCTTTTCACCAATGCCACGCTTGCCACCATCGGAAAGAAATACAATAAGACGGTTGCGCAGGTGAACCTGAGATGGCATTTCCAAAGAGGAATTATTGCCATCCCCAGATCCTCCCAGAAAGCGCATATCGCGGAAAACTTGAATATCTTTGATTTTAGCCTGGAAGATGCCGACATGGCCTCTATTTCCAAGTTGGATTTAAATACCACTCAATTTCCTGAGTGGAGTTAAAAGCGGAGTCCCCGGAAAAAGTCTCTGCCATTCCCCAGACCCGTCCGGGCTCAGTGCGGCGGGCCAGTCTTTGCAGACGGCCATCAGTCATTCGGTTGTAGGAGTCGAGGTGACGAGACTCATTTCAAATCTGATTTGCCGGTTTTCAGTTAGAGCCTCCTCACGTCGTCTCCTACGGTTGGGCGGTGGTGCTCTCCGAAACAGGAATGGGGAGGATCGGGCAAACGACCGTGGCGCAGGCTTCCCAGCCTGCTGTATCGCGGGTTTCCAAACCCGCGACGGATGGAATTGTTTCATACCCCGCGAATGGCGAATGCTCTGCCGGCTGGGAAGCCGGCGATACAGCAGGTTTGGAAACCTGCGCTACAGAGAATTCGCCATCCCATTTCGGAATCCGGATTTAATCCCTTCGGGATATGGCAAAGCGCTTTATCGCCGGGATTGGCCGGCCTCTGAAAAGAATCTTACTTCGCAATCATTCCCGTTTTCCGCGCGTAATTGAACAGGCCGCCGGCGTCCACGACCGGGCGGACGCCGCCGAGCGATTCGAATTTATTTCTTTGGCGGCAGTTCACGGATGAAAGACCACGAGACTTCGGCCGTCTGGCCGTTGTCGTAATGAACGTAAAAACCGGCCTGGCACCAGTCGTCAATTTCCAAATGGTCGAATCTGGCCTTGGGTGAAATTTTATTGGCCTTGCGGATGGTGGCGTGCGGTTCAAGGATGCAAAGGCCGTCGGCGAATTCCACGTCAAAGGCGTCTTCCCAGCTCAAGAAGCGGACGTTTTTCACCTTCGAGAATTTTCCTTTCCCGAACGGCACTTTGGCATTTTGGATGGCGGTTTTCATAGTCGGCCTTCGCGTTTCAATTCACGTATCAACTCCAAAACTTTACGCTCAATTTTCGGAATGTCCATCGGTTGCATGGTTTCCAAATCCACGCGGGTGATCAGCCTGCCATTTTTGTCGAGCACATGAATGTGACGCGGCTTGTGGTCGCCCATCCACTACATAAAAACATAACCGCCGCGCCGGACTTTGCCCATGATTCAAAATTATTTTTGCGCCGGAATCATGCCGCTTTTCCGCGCGTAATTGAACAAGCCGCCGGCGTCCACGACCGGGCGGACGTCGCCGAGGGGTTTGAATTTGAACACCTTGCCGGTCGTCTTGACGGTGACCGTGGCCGCATCGAGATCAACGGTGACCACATCGCCATTTTTCAGCGTATCGCAAAGGCGTTCGGTGATTTCGCAGGGATAAAGTTCGCCGGTCGCGACGGAGTTGCGGAAGAAAATGCGCGCGAAACTCTCGGCCAAAACAATTTTGCAACCCGCCGAACCCAGGGCAATCGGCGCGTGCTCACGCGAACTGCCGCAGCCGAAATTTTTTCCGGCAACGACAATCGGATATTTGCTGTCAAGCTGGCCATCCTTGACGTAGCGCGCCGGGTAGAGCGATTCGGGCAGGCCGGCGAGCGCGTGGCTGCCGAGTTTCTTGTATTCGTCGGGAATCGTCGGTACCAGCGTCAAATACTGCGCGGGGATGATCTGGTCGGTGTCAATGTTGTCGCGCACCACGTAAACCGGCCCGGTAAAAACTGATTGCATGACGCCAATGTGCGCTGAAAGAACGCGATTTTCAATCAGATTTCGACGATCGGCTGGGGCGGCGGAATGGCGCGTTGTTCGCGCTTGCGC
>Ga0208079_1000179_pt1 | contig 36195 bp, 33 predicted proteins | sample NGESurdeep092012_5_FD_184474 | JGI IMG/M metagenome (GOLD analysis project Ga0208079, IMG submission 184474) | Arctic peat soil microbial communities from Barrow, Alaska - NGEE Surface sample 210-2 deep-092012 (SPAdes) | ecosystem: Environmental > Terrestrial > Soil > Wetlands > Peat ... | reverse complement strand
CCACAGTCAACGCTAAAAGTACCCTATACCTATATGATAGCAGTTGAGGACCGGCTTGGCAGGTTCCTCCAGAGGATGTCGGATAATAAAGCCGAAGATGATTCGGGAGACCTGAAAGGACTTATAAAATAATTCTGCCCCTCTCTCCCAGTTCAATTAGTTCAAGATCGTGGATATCTTTTCCATCTATCTGAAACCGTATAGCTGTCATGTATTTATGAAAACCATTATATCCTGCGGCTCCCGGATTGATATATAAAAATCCTGCTTTCTTATCATACATAACTTTTGCAATATGCGAATGTCCGCAAATGAAAAGATCAGGTTTATTTATGTTTATTGCCGACAGTACCCGCCGGTCGTAATGGCCGGGAGCTCCACCAATATGTGTTAACCAGACCCTTGTCTCTTCGGCCATAAAAATCAGGTTCTCCGGGTAGGTTGTTCTGACAAGAGCATCATCAATATTACCGTTCACAGCTTTTAATGGCTTAAATGCAGCCAGCCTGTCTGCAGTTTCAATATTGCCAATATCACCGGCATGCCATATTTCAACACATTCGGCAAAATGATCAAAAAGACGCGGATGTATCCAGCCATGTGTGTCGGAAAGAAGACCTATTTTCATATATAAATTTTTACCCTCCAACCCCCCAAATGGGGGGCTTTTAAAGTTATGTCTGTTTTTTAACCCCCCATATGGAGGGAAGGGGGTTGAAAAAGCAAAGGTTTTAACAATACTGGGTAAATATAAGTTCTAATTCCCTAATTTTACGAAAATTGATTTCCATGCAGATATTTTATGCACCAGATATTTCCGGGAGTACTTATACCCTTGACGAAAATGAATCAAGACATCTGATCAGGGTATTAAGAATGACAAAAGGTTCAGCAGTCAGGTTGATTGATGGCAAAGGGAATTTTTATGAGGGAATTATAAGCGATCCTGATCAAAATAAATGCACTATATTTATTACAGGGAAGATAACAGATTTCGAAAAAAGGGATTACAAACTGCATATTGCTATTTCGCCATTAAAAAATCCGGAACGATTCGAATGGTTTATAGAAAAGAGTGTTGAGATTGGAATAGATGAGATTACCCCTCTTTTATGCAAAAACACTGAAAAGCCAGGAATAAAAACAGGCAGAGTCAATAATCTTATTATTTCAGCTATGAAGCAATCACTCAAAGCAACTAAAACTATTTTGAATGAAACATGCTATTTCAAAGATTTTATAAGTATGAAGCCGGATGCAATCTTAATGATAGCACACTGCGATGGTTCCCTGATGAGAAGGAGAGTATCGGATGTATATACTAAAGGCCAGAACGCCATTATTCTTATAGGACCTGAAGGTGATTTCACCAGAGAAGAGATTGATTCTGCAGTTAACAGGAAGTTCATACCTGTCCATCTTGGAACAAGCCGTTTGAGAACAGAAACGGCAGGCATTGCTGTCTGCCACTCCATTTACTTTATGAATCAGTAAAACAGACATTATCTTGCCATAAAGTTAATTACCTCTCCGATCTTTTTCTTGGGAACCTTATAAATTTCAGTATACTTACAATTCTGGCATGACAGATATGTAAATCGTCTTGTATGAAGTTCGAATATCTTTGTCCAGATACTGCTAAAAGTCCACATTTCACCAATTTCGTACTGCTTATTGCCACATTTCGGGCAGCTATATTTTAAAATTTGGTCCATTATTCCTCCTTTTTAATATTTTCTGACTTTGATTTCCATCTGCCTGCTTTTTTTAAGGCCTGATCGAGTATATACTCAATCTGACCGTTAGTGCTCCGGAATTCGTCAGAAGCCCATTTTTCCAAAGCTTTAAGCTTTTCCTGGTCAACCCTTAGAACAAATGGTTTTTTCTCACTCATTTTATGAATGCAAAGTACCAGTGTTTACAACAGGTGTTACGTCTCTATCTCCGCAAAGAACAACCATCAGGTTGCTGACCATAGCGGCTTTTTTCTCTTCATCGAGTTCAACAATTTTCTTGTTTGAGAGTTGTTCCAGAGCCATCTCTACCATCGAAACTGCACCTTCTACTATTTTAAAACGGGCTGAAACGACTGCTGAAGCCTGTTGTCTCCTCAGCATCGCATTCGCGATCTCTTCAGCATAAGCAATGTAATTAATTCTTGCCTCAATTACTTCGATTCCACATATCTGCAATCGTTCCCTAATCTCTTTTTCAAGCTCATTGTTCACCTCTTCTCCTCCGCTTCTGAGAGCTATTACGGCATCGTGGTCTTCAAAATTATCATAAGGATATAATCCGGCCAGCTTACGAAGAGCAGCATCACTTTGTACTAATACAAAATGCTGATAATCATCCACATCAAAGACAGCATTATAAGTTTCGGCAACTCTCCAGACAAGTACGAGACCAATTTTTATCGGGTTCCCGATTTTATCGTTAACCTTGATCGGCTCACTGTTAAAGTTCCGGGCTCTGAGAGAAACTTTTCTCTTGATATAGAAGGGATTTACCCAGAAGAATCCGTTTTCCCTTATAGTACCCTTATATGCACCAAACAGAACCATAACGCATGAACCGTTTGGATCAACAACAGTTAATCCAATAACTGTTAAGATAAACAGCAGAATGAGAATTATACCCAGCCAGATTATTTCATATGCAAATCCGGCAATAGCACCGCCAATGAATAAAATTGCCATCAGAACGGCCAAATAACCAGAAAGAGGTTTTACAGTAATTTCTTTTTTCATAGGATATGATATTATTTTAATATCACAAAGATATTATTTTAAATCGAGGTATCCAAAAAAAACACAGGAAATATTCCTGTGTTCTTTGTGAATTTTTAAACTTTTTTCCTGATTTTCTTTATCAGGTTCGTTGTCAAACATCTCTCCGGAACCGGATTTACCTGCCGGAGTAGGGCAATCACATCGCAGAATTCAAAGTTAATACCCCACGCATCTTCCAAAAGATCTATCTCTTTAACTTTGATATCCTGATATGTAATAAAGGGAGTAGAAATTATTACCATAGGCTTCATGTTTTCAATTTATCTGAAAACGGCCATCTGATATATATTATTGTATATTTAATTACATAAATGTTAAAGCTTCACTTTACGGCTAATTAATAGTCAGGCTTATTTTTTTCTCGACCATTATTCTCCGCATATTAATTAGGGCATATCTCATTCGGCCGAGAGCAGTATTTATGCTGACATCCGTGATATCAGCGATTTCTTTGAAGCTCAATCCTGCATAGTGCCTCAGGATAACTACTTCGCGCTGGTCGTCGGGCAGATGGCTGATCATATTCCTGATATCCTTTTGAATCTGACGCTTTATCATATCATCTTCAACATTGTCTTCGGCAAATGATTTTGAATTAAACAGATCAGATTCATAATTATCGTTGGAAATCGTATTCATCTGCTTGATCCTGCGGAAATGGTCAATTATAAGGTTATGAGCAATGCGCATCACCCATGAGATAAATTTACCATTATCGGCATATTTACCTGCCTTGACAGACTGAATTACCTTCAGGAATGTATCCTGGAAGATATCTTCTGCAAGAGCCTGATCGCGTATATAAAGACTTATATAGGCGAATACTTTGTTCTTATGACGGTGGATTAGCTTTTCGAAGCATAACTGCTCACCTTTTATGAACCTCAGGATCAGTTCATAATCGGAAATCATTTTATTCATAACTCTCTCTTTAAATTAACTAGAGTAGAATTATTCTATAGGCAGTCGGTTATTAGTTAGTAAACATTACAATTACAAAGAAAGCAATTTTTTTGATTTGAAAGTATTACTTTTGAGCTTTAACAGAAAATTAACAATATTTCTAAAGTATCAGAGATGCAGGGTTGTATTGAAATCAAGGGGGCAAGGGTACATAATCTGAAAAATGTAAGTCTTAAAATTCCCAGAAATAAACTTGTAGTTATAACCGGCGTATCGGGTTCAGGAAAGTCTTCTCTTGCATTTGATACTATTTATGCCGAAGGTCAGAGAAGATATGTCGAAAGTCTTTCCTCTTATGCCCGCCAGTTCCTTGGCCGGATGAACAAACCGGAGGTTGACTTTATAAACGGTATCCCTCCTGCCATTGCAATTGAACAGAAGGTAAATTCAAGGAATCCCCGTTCTACTGTCGGAACATCTACGGAAATATATGATTATATAAGACTTCTCTTTGCCAGGATTGGGAGAACCTATTCTCCGGTTTCAGGTAAAGAGGTAAAAAAACACAGCGCTGATGATATTGTTGATTTTCTGGCTGCACTGCCTGCAGGAACAAAAGTGATCATAACATCCTCTGCAGAAATACCCGAAAACATCAAAGTAGCTGATTATTTTTTATTCCTCGGGAAACAGGGGTTTAACCGAATCGAATCGGAAGGGGAGCTCATCAGGATAGATGAGAAGACACCTGCAGGGGATTTCAAGGCGGGGCAACTTATAAATATAGTTATCGACAGGCTGGTAATCGAACATTCTGCTGATAGTTTCAGCAGGGCAGCTGACTCAGCTCAAACCGCATTCCAGACAGGAAAAGGATATTGCCAGGTAGTTGTTCTGGGAGATGAGGGTATAATAAGGGAGAGCTTCTCGAATAAATTTGAGGAAGACGGAATCCTTTTTGAGGAGCCATCAGAGTATCTATTCAGTTTCAATAACCCAATCGGGGCTTGCCCTGTTTGCGAAGGATATGGCAAAATAATCGGAATTGATGAGAATCTTGTAATCCCAAATCAAAACCTTTCAATTTATGAAGATGCTATCGTCTGCTGGAAGGGTGAAACGATGAAAAAATGGAAAGAAAGACTCATTGCAAATGCAGCCTTGTTTGATTTTCCAATTCATAAACCTTTTTACCAGCTTACTCAGGAACAGAAGGCGCTGCTATGGAAAGGGAATAAATATTTTTATGGCATTGACAGGTTCTTTCACCATCTTGAAGAGAAAAAGTTTAAAATTCAATACAGGGTTTTGCTAAGCCGTTACCGTGGGAAAACTATATGTCCGGAATGCAAAGGATCGAGATTAAGGAAAGAAGCAGGATATGTAAAGGTTTCGGGAAGAAAAATCCAGGAACTTGTTTCAATCCCGGTTGAAAAACTCTTCGAGGTCTTTTCAGCCATGGAGCTTAATGAAACGGATGCTAAAGTCTCTGAAAGACTGCTTAAAGAAATCACTGTCAGGCTACGTTTCCTGATTGATGTAGGTCTTCCTTATCTTACTCTCGACAGGCTCTCATCATCTCTTTCAGGAGGCGAATCCCAGAGAATTAACCTTTCGACTTCACTTGGCAGCAACCTGGTAGGTTCGATGTATATACTCGATGAACCGAGCATTGGGCTCCACCCGCGCGATACAAATCTTCTGATCAGGGTGTTGAAAGAGCTAAGAGACATGGGTAATTCGGTACTGGTAGTTGAGCATGAAGAAGAGATTATAAGAGCTGCTGATGAAATAATTGATATGGGACCAGAAGCTGGGAGACTGGGCGGCGAGGTAGTTTACCAGGGAGGGCTCAATCTTACTATAGAAAACAAGTCACTTACTGCAAGTTATCTCAGCGGAAGATTTGTTGTTCCTGTTCCAAAGGCAAGAAGAAAGTGGAATAGTTATATTGAAGTTAAAGGTGCAAGAGAGAATAATCTTAAAGGAATTGATGTAAAATTTCCTCTTCATACCATTACAGCTGTCACAGGGGTAAGCGGCTCTGGCAAATCAAGTCTGGTATGTGACATTTTATATAAAGTATTATCAGACAGGATCAACGGGACCAACCTGAAACCTGGTCAGTTCAGGGAAATCGTTGGCGATACCTCTGTTTTGACGGGCATAGAGCTTGTTGATCAGAACCCGATCGGAAGGTCGAGCAGATCAAATCCTGTTACTTACCTCAAGGCATACGACGAAATCCGCAAGCTATATTCTGAATTACAGGCATCAGTCCAGAATAACTTTAAGGCTTCACATTTTTCATTCAATATTGAAGGAGGAAGATGCGAAGAGTGTCAGGGGGAAGGAATAATAAGGGTTGAGATGCAGTTTATGGCTGATGTTGAACTTACATGTGAAAGCTGTAAAGGGATGAGATTCAAAAAAGATATTCTGGATGTCAGATATTATGAAAAGAACATTTATGATATGCTTGAGATGACCATTGATGAAGCAATTGATTTTTTTAATTCACATCTTGGGAAAAATGAAAAGAGGATAATTGAAAAGCTAAAGCCACTTTCAGATGTTGGACTTGGATATATCAAAATGGGCCAATCGTCAAGTACATTATCGGGAGGTGAAAGCCAGAGAGTAAAACTGGCCTATTTTCTCAGTCAGGAACGTGCCAATGGAAACATATTGTTTATTTTTGACGAACCTACTACAGGGCTTCATTTTCATGATATCAACAAGCTTCTTAAATCTATCAATGCTCTGGTTGATCACGGGCATTCAGTGATACTGATTGAACACAATCAGGAGGTTATAAAGAGTTCGGACTGGGTGATTGACCTTGGTCCGGAAGGTGGTGAAAATGGTGGTCTGGTAGTATTTGAAGGGAAACCTGAGGATCTGGCCAGATGTAAAGAATCGTTTACCGGCAAATACCTGGCGCCAAAACTGGTGAAACATCAATAAAACATACAGGGACGTTGCATGCAACGTCCCTACGAATAATATCGATCTATTAAATATTATTTTTTGATTTTGAATCCGAACATTATTGCAACGCATCCACTGGCAGGTGTTTCGCCAGGTTTATTAAACGAATTAACCTTTATTACCAGTTTAAGTTGCTGACTGGATTGTAGTTTGAAATCCCATGTTTTAGCATAATTTGCATCCTTGTTTGAATAAAGCACATTTTTATTTGCATCGAGAACCCTGAATTCTACTTCCGGAAGTTTATCTTCACCACAGACTGACACCCTGTATTCCATATCGGAATAAAAAGTTTTGTAGAGTTCAGCTTCCTCACCTTCAACAAGTATTGCAGCATGATAGTTCCCGTCATGTGTATATGCTCCCAGTTCAGGGATGCAAACTTTTTTAGCGAAAGCCTTGCACTGAGCATTTGCATTAAATGCATTTACAACTAAAAGCAATGCCACTATCGGAATTATTCTAAATATTCTCATGGGGTTAGTTATTTACGAATGTCTTTCTAATCTCAGAAACTGTTATGGAGAGTTCTTTAAATACTTCAGGTGTCATATCAGTCTTGATTTCTGATTTGAGAATCGTTGTATTTGATGTTTTGTCAAACTCCGGTCTGATTTTTGAGGTTGTTATTTTGATCTTATCAAAAACCAGTTTAAGCTTTTTGACCTGCACAATAAGGTCATCGACTGCCGGATTTCCCTTGCTGCTCTCAAGCAGATTCAAAAGGATATCTATCGAAAGTTTCTGATCAATAATTCTGCCAACAAGTTTATTTCCATTAAATTCTTTCATATCAACGAGTTGAGTGGAAATATACAACCCCTCGAACCATCCTCCCACGAGTACCATTGCTGCAATTGCAGGCTGACCATTATCGGAGAGATATGAATTAGAGTTCATAAAAGTCTCACTTACAATCTCCATGATAACTTCGCTGTTGTTTATATTTTCTTCCAGTTTATCAATTTGTGACTGTTCAATTGCTTTAAGGATACCCAAACCATCAGCCATCTTCTTGGCTGCATTCATATAATCAATAATCAGCTGAGTCTGTTCATATAAACTGGCAAAACTCAAATCGCAGGTATAGATTCCCAGATTAAGAGCCATACTTTTATTTGTCACATAACTATTCACATTACCGATAGGGTTGAGCAGACTCTCATCAAACTTTGCACCTGCAGACTTAATCAACATGGCCGATTCAAGAGGCGAAGGCAGAGCATTAAATATTTTTTCTGCCTGCTTAATATCTTCTACCACAGCTGTATTATCTTTCGGAACATTTATTTTTACTTCTTCCTTAGTTGTCTTTGTCCCTCCAGACTTGCAGCCCATAAGCAGACTGGCAAACACTAAAACTACCACAAGAATTTTTGAACAAATTCCATATTTTTTATTCATGATCTAAATATTTAATTGTCAAACCTAATTCACGACTAAATTAGTATAATATTTTTATTTTTCAAAAACAGCTTTAACTAATTGCTGGTATTTATAACTTTGGCGCAAATAATCGTGCAATGATAAAATCTGAGAAGAAGATTAAAGAGCTGACTGATATACTAATTAAGGACAATAATACTGTCATTGCTGAAGCAATTGAATTACTTCGTCAGGAAAAACCATTTGAAGGCGCAATTGGTTTCCTTGCTGACTACTATGACAGAACTGGTGATTTTTCTATCAGAAAGTCTATAGCTGGTTTTATGAATGATCTCAAGGACCAGTCTGCCTGCGAAGAGGTTATTATACAAATCAGGAAAAAGTGGAAATCCGATACGGTAAGTATGCTTGTCTCTTCATGCTGGCAGTCTGGACTCAATTATTCAGACTATGCAACAGATCTTGTAAAAGTATTTCTCAGTGGCGATTATATAACCGCTATTGAGTGTCTAACCGTAATCGAAGAGACGGTTAATGAATTAAGTGAGTCGGTTAAAAATGAAATTATAAAGATGCTGGAAGAAAGCCCGGTTTCACAAATTAGTGAGAAACAGTCTCTGACGCTTGAATTAATTTCAATTCTTGAAAGATAATTATTTCATTATCTGCTGCCGAAGATCAGGCTGCCAATTCTGATCATAGTGCTTCCTTCTTTAATAGCAATTTCATAATCTCCCGACATCCCCATGGAAATCTCCGTAAATTCCGGGATTGAACTGAAGTAATTATTTTTCAGGGAATTAAAACAATCTTTCAGGTAGGCAAATTCCTTTTTAATCTGAGCAATGTCAGAAGTAAAGGTGGCCATTCCCATTACACCACATAACCTTATATTTCTAAACATCGAAACATCTTCTGACCTCATGTTTTTAGCAAGATCACACATTGAAAATCCAAATTTTGTCTCCTCACTGGCTATATGAATCTGAAGAAGGCAATCTATCACCCTGTTAATTCTTTTAGCTTCCGAATTGATGGAAACCAATAACTTAATTGAGTCAACAGATTGGATCATACTGATAAATGGAACAATAAATTTTACTTTATTGCTCTGAAGATGTCCGATAAGATGCCATTTAATATCGGCAGGCAGATGATCCTTTTTGTTTAAAAGTTCCTGCACCCTGTTTTCTCCGAAAAGTCTCTGACCCGAATTATAAGCTTTCAAAATATCGGTAACAGGTTTTGTTTTCGATACTGCAACAAGTTTAACCGTTGAGGGAAGCTGTGATTTCAGATAATTGATATTGGCTGGAATATCATTCATATAACTTTTAATTATCAAAGCATAAATTTAGATATAAAATTTGAGTTAGTTTCCCCTCCTTTCAAAAGGAGGGGTGGACGCTGACATTCTGGTCAGCGGATGGGGTGGTTATCATCTAACCACCTCCCCCTGACCTTTGGTCAGGGTACTCCTCCTTTTTAAAGGAGGAGAAAATTTACTAATACAAAAATCAATCGAGAAGATGAATTACCAGTCCACTGCGGAGTTTTGGTTCAAACCATGTTGATTTTGGAGGCATAATATTTCCAGAGTCTGCAATTGTAATCAGCTGATTCATTGAAACCGGGTAAAGTGCAAATGCCACCTTCATTTCGCCCGAATCAACTCTTTTCTTAAGCTCCTTTAGCCCTCTGATTCCACCAATAAAATCAATCCTTTTCGATCTTCGCAGATCCTGAATATCAAGTATCGGGCTTAATATCTGGTTCGTCAGTATGGTTACATCAAGTACACCGATTGGATCATTATCATTGTAGGTACCTGGTTTTGCTGTAAGGCTTAACCACTTCCCATCAAGATACATAGCAAAATTATGAAGCTTCTTAGGCTTATAGGTTTTTGTACCCTTTTCCTCGATAGTGAATCCTTTTTCTAACCTGGTTAGTAATTCCTTTGAAGTCAGTCCATTAAGGTCCTTGATAGTCCGGTTATAGTCAATTATCTGTAACTGATCAGCAGGAAAATGTACGGCCAGAAAAAAGTTATATTCCTCGGTTCCATTGTGTAAAGGATTATTCTCGCGCTTTTCTTTGCCTACAAGTGCAGCAGCGGCAGTCCTGTGATGACCATCAGCAACGTATGTATAAGGAACCTTTTCAGCAAATAGTTTTTCAATCAGTTTATTTGTCTCCGGCTTTTTTATTACCCAGAAATGGTGACCGAAACCATCTTCAGCAATGAAATCATATTCAGGTTTTTCAGTAGTTACAATCTTATCAACAATTGAATCGATCTCTTTCACTGCAGGATATGTAAAGAAAACAGGTTCGATATTAGCGTTGTTGACTTTAACATGCACCATCCTATCCTGCTCTTTATCAGGTCTGGTCAGTTCATGTTTTTTAATAATTCCATTCAGATAATCGTCGACAGATGCACACCCGACAATTCCATACTGAGTGCGCCCTTTCATTGTCTGGGCATAAATATAAAAGTGCGGTGTTTTATCCTGAATAAGCCAGTCATTTCTTTGCCATTTTCCGAAATTTTCAACTGATTTGCCATATACCTGGTCAGAATGGGTATCAACATCAGGTTGCAGGTCAATTTCAGATCGGGTTATATGCAGAAGAGAACACTCTTTTCCCTTTGCCATTTTACTGGCTTCGTCAGTATTCATCACATCATATGGAAGACAAGCCAGCTCTTTTGCAATAGAACGGGGAGGCCTTAACCCTCTGAAAGGTTTAACAATTGCCATTTTACTTTAATAATATTATTACTTGTTTAACCTGTACTTTTCTTTCCCGGAGTTGAAATATTCAACAACCTGTCGTGCAGCAGCCACACCTGCATTTATATTTGACTCTTCAGTCTGTGCACCCATTTTCTTCGCTGTAAAGATGAATCTGTCCTTATAGTTATTCTCAATAACAGCTTTACAATCAGGTTCAATATCAGCCAGATAACTGAAATCAGGGCGATCTGCAAATATCTTCAAAAGATCCTCTTCATCAATTAGTTCTTTTCTGGCAGTATTTACGAGCACAGCATTCTGAGGCATTTTTTTCATCAGATCATAGCCAATAGATTTATTCGTAACTTTATTACTCGGCATATGTATCGAGATATACTGGCACTTTGAATATAATTCCCCGACATTAATGCATTGTTTAGCTCCATTATTTTTCATTACACGTTCACTAACAAATGGATCGTAAGCGTATATATCCATTCCGAATCCCCGGGCAATATCTGCAACATATTTCCCCACGTTTCCAAATGCGTGAAGACCTAGAGTTTTACCCCGGAGTTCACTTCCACGTGTGCCATTGAACCTACCCCGTATCTGGTACAACATCAGTAAGAATGCAAGTTCAGCAACTGCATTTGAGTTTTGTCCGGGGGTATTCATTACCACAACATTATGTGCCGTGCACGATTCAATGTCGATGTTATCGTAGCCAGATCCTGCACGTACAACAATTTTTAATTGTTTGGCAGCATCCAGTACTTCAGAATTGATCAGGTCACTCCTTACGATAAGGCCATCGGCCTCTGAAACTGCCTCAAGCAGCTCAGATCTGTTCCTGTAATTTTCAAGCAGAGCAAGCCTGAACCCTGCGGCCTCCATCACCTCATGGATCTGCCTGATGGCAATAGCGGCAAATGGTTTTTCAGTTGCAACCAGGACTTTCATAATTTTAAGTATATTAATTTAAAGACAACAATTTGAATGTTATCTATATTACTTTTATTGATTAGTTCTTTGATTCGAACTCTTTCATTGTATTCACAAGGGCTTCAATGCTTTCTTTAGGGAGAGCATTGTATGTTGAAGCACGGAATCCTCCGGTTGACCGGTGACCTTCAATACCAAGAATGCCTTTTGATTTGGCAAAATCGGCAAATGGTTTTTCAAGATCTTTGTATTCCGGCTTCATTACGAAGCAAATATTCATGAGAGACCTGTCTTCGGGGTCAGCAATAGTTGGTACAAACAATTTATTTCTCTCTATCTCGTCATAAAGAATTTTTGCTTTTTCAATATTTTTCTTTTGGATAGCTCTCACGCCGCCAAGGTTTTTAAGCCAGGTCAGAGTCTGTTGTGCTGCAAATATCGTAAATACAGGAGGTGTATTGAACATAGTCTCGCCCTTTATATGTACACGGTAGTCGAGCATTGAAGGAAGGGGGCGTGTTACTTTTCCCAAAACATCTTCCTTAATAATTACAAAAGCCATACCGGCCGGAGCAAGATTCTTCTGGGCACCGCCATAAATAAGTGAATATTTTGAAACATCAACAGGCCTGCTGAAAATATCAGAAGACATATCTGCCACCAGTGGAATTTTTACATCCAGATCTTTCTTAAGCTCCGTTCCGTATATTGTGTTGTTTGTTGTAATATGAAAATAGTCAGCATCTGAAGGAATTGAATAATTTTTGGGAATATAATTGAAAAGTTTTTCTTTGGAGGAAGCAACTTCAACGACCTCGCCAAAAAGTTTTGCCTCTTTAAGAGCTTTACCTGCCCATTCTCCTGTATTCAGATATGCCGCCTTTTTCTCTAGCATATTCATAGGAACCATCGCAAACTGCAAACTGGCGCCGCCTCCAAGAAAGATAACCTGGTAACCGGCAGGTATTTCGAGCAGTTCTTTAAAAAGTGCTATTGTGTCGCTTACACAGGCAACAAATTCCTTGCTACGGTGAGAAATTTCAAGCACAGACAGACCTGTACCTGCAAAATCTTTTATTCCTTCAATCGCTTTGTCTAATGTATACTGAGGGAGAATTGAAGGGCCGGCGTAAAAATTGTGTTTTTTCATAAAGGACATTTTATAATTAAGTATTAGCAATTCCCATTTCTGTAATTTACAAAAATATATAAATAACTGTGAGAAATGTAATCAGGTAAGCAGATTCATAAATTTTGACTTAGCCGGGAATAAAATTTGTTTCAATTTGTCTTAATCCATACTATTATAGATGTTCATATTCTCTTTCTTAATTTGATATTTCCGATCTAGAGGAGATTCCTCATTACGAAAAATCTCCAATAATATCATTCAGATTAACAAGACATCCGTTTTTCATTACAGGAATTTTATCGGTGAAATCCGACGTAAGACAAAATTGAATGCAATCATCGAGGTTTTTATCTCTAAGCCTTGATCTCTGAGCTGCTTTTTCAATATAACCAAAGAGATCGGGTTGTGCCAGGAACCACAGATCAATTGCAGCCAAAGTTGAATCGCAGATTGTTGTAAACAAATTGCTTTCCATAAGGAATTCTGCTATTGCGCCGGCGCAAACAGTGTCTTCAATATTGAATCTGTTTTTCCAGCCTGCACATACCAGAATAACATTCCGATTCTGCTTGGTAAGCCATTTGGAAAGGGCATTGATATTAAGGAAAGAACCTATAACAGTCATATATGCTGAGCGTGTCAGGGTTATCAGTGAAGTGCCATTTGTTGTTGAATAAACAATTGTTTTAGCTTCAACTTTTTCCCTGGTAAAGTTGAAAGGTGAATTCCCGAAATCAGCAAAATCCAGTACAAAGCCATCACGCTCGGCAGCCACAAGATATCCTTTCGATTTATACACTTTTGCCTCATCAACACCTGTAACAGGAATAATTGCAGCCGCACCGTTGGCAAAAGCAGTACAAATAGCTGATGAAGCACGCAATACATCAATGATCACTACGATTGAATCTATATGACAATCAGCTTCATATAGAGCCGGTGAAAAACACGTTTCAAGTTTTCGTTTCGTCATGGCAGAAGTTCTTCGAGGCATAACTTTGAGACTGGTGCCTTTGTGGCATTTTCTTGCAACTAAGTCACAAAGACGCAAAGGTACACGAAGGTTTTTCTTAAGGTGCTTTTGAGACTAAAGTTTTTTAAGATTTGTTATAAATGGGCAAGTCAACGATCTGTGCCTTTAGATCTTTGTTTCTTATCCGGATGCAGATTTCAGTACCGGTTTTCCAGTAACCTTTATTCAGATATGCCATTCCGATTCCCTGCTTCATCATGGGAGACATCGTCCCGGATGTCACTTCACCAATCAGCTCTCCCTGTTTATTTACCACTTGATAATGCTGTCTTGGTATACCCCTGTCGATCATTACAAAACCTTTGAGTCTTTTTTCAACACCATTTTTTTTCTGATTCAACAGGAGTGCCTTATCAATAAACTCCTTGCTGTCTGTAAATTTAGTTATCCAGCCCAATCCTGCCTCGATAGGTGAAGTCTCATCATTAATATCGTTGCCATAAAGACAAAAGCCCATCTCAAGGCGCAGTGTGTCACGCGCACCAAGGCCTATTGGCTTGATATCAAATTCCTTTCCCGCCTCAAAAACTGCCTTCCATAGTTTGGGTCCGTCCTCATTTTTAACGTATATCTCACATCCTCCTGCGCCTGTATAGCCTGTTGTTGAGAATATAACATCTTTAATTCCAGCAAATTCCAGAACTTTGAACGTATAATATTCCATATCCTCAACAGGAGTTTTAGTGAGTTTTTGCATCGATTTCAGAGCTAATGGTCCCTGTACGGCAAGCTGGGCAATACCATCCGATGCGTTTATAAGGTCTCTGCCTGTTTTGAGTCCGAATTTTTCTGCATTTTTTACACACCAGTTCCAGTCTTTTTCAATATTTGCAGCGTTGACTACAAGCAGGTATTTTTCAGGATTATATCTGTATACAAGAAGGTCATCAACGATGCCTCCTATACCATTTGGAAAACATGAATATTGTATCTTTCCGTCAAAAAGGGCTGACACATCATTTGATGTTATGTATTGAAGGAATTTCAAAGATGACGGACCGGTAACCCAGAATTCGCCCATGTGTGAAACATCAAATACACCTACCTGTTGCCTTACTGTTATATGTTCTTCATTGATACCAGTGTATTCTACAGGCATGTTATATCCGGCGAAAGGTACAATTTTAGCCCCGGCTTCCTGGTGAAATTTAATAAAAGCAGTATTTTTCATTAAAATGATTTTTAAATAATAAGTAACCACATCAGAAATGAGGAAGGCAAAGCAAGCAAATTCTTTCCTTAAAAAATCTGACGATTATCAGAATTCAAGGATTTTAAACTCAACTCTTCTGTTTTTAGCTCGTCCGCCGGAAGTAGCATTATCAGATATCGGCTGGAGGGAACCATAGCCTCTGAATTCTATCCGAGACTGGCTGATACCCTTCTTAACCAGGTACTCAACCACAGCTTTTGCCCTGTCCTGTGAAAGTTTGAAGTTAAGTGGTTCACTTCCGGTTTTATCCGTATGTCCGGATATTTCAATTTTCATCATAGCATTCTCCGTCATGATATTAAATAGCCGTTCGAGCTCGGTATAAGAACTTTGTGTCAGAATAGATTTTCCGGTCTCGAACAGGATATTATTCAGTACCACTTTTTTTCCAACTTTGACCTTAATCAATTCTATATTAAAATTATAAACATCTTTTGACCAGTTATCCGGAACATCAATTCGTCTTACTTCGGACAAAAATCCAGTAGCCCGAAGATCAATCATATAAGATTTCTTTGCGGGAAGTTTCACTCTGTAACTGCCATCTACATCAGAGCTTGCGGTAGTACCAACAACATCACCTGATGAAATATCCTTTACATCAACTTTAGCCAATACCGGTTCGCCTGAATCAGAATCTTTTATTTTTCCGGTAAGAAATACAGGTTGTTCCTGTTGAATAACCGGAGGTGGAGGTGCGACCTCTTTTACAATTAAAACAGTGTCTCTGATAATGACAGTATCCGGCTTAGGAGCAACAGGAGGCAGAACAATCTTTTTAGGTGGCAAAATTTGTCCATGGTATATATCCGATCCGCCCAAACCTCCACTCCTGTTCGATACAAAATAGAATGAACTGTCGTCAACCGGGGAAGGATGATAGAAGAGTTCATCCCATGGTGTGTTTACAGGGTAACCCAGGTTTTTAACAGTATCCCATGCTCCGGACTTGTTTTTTATACTATAAAATATATCAAAACCACCAATAGAATTATGACCCCTGGAACTGAACCAGAGGGTATCGCCTGTTCTTGAAAATCTCACAGACTCCTCATCGTAGATTGTATTAATAATTGAGCCGGCATTCATCGGTTTTGACCATTTCCTGTCGCTCAGCTTTTTAATAAAGTAGATATCCTTTCCACCTATACTGTTCTTCCCATGATCGGAAACAAAATATATCTCGTTCCCTGAAGGGCTTATTGTGAAAGATGTTTCTGAACCTCTTGTATTTATAGGGTATGGCACTGTTTTCGGAGCTTTCCACACCCCTTTTTTATTTAATGACACCTTTATGTCGCCATTGTTCGAATAACCTGTATAAACATAGAGCATGTCGCCGGTTGAATTTATAAATAGCGGCGACTCACAGTATTTAGTTGTAAGCTCTTTCCCTGCCAGTGATGCGGGGCCCCATGAGCCGTTAATTAAATGAGATACAAAAATGTTTTCATCAAATTTTGAATCCGGATGGCGGTTGCCTTCTTTTGGAATTTGCCTTCGTGAGGCAAAATACATTGTTTTGCCATCAGTTGTAAAAACTTCGGAATAATCATCTGCATCAGAGTTGATATTGGGTCCGGTATTTTCAATTAGAATTCTAAGAGTGTCCTTTGTAACAATAACGGCTGAATTACATTCCTGAATACATTCGCGTGCCAGCAAAATATTCTTTTGAGACTTTTTTAATGGTGAACTCAGGTAGGATGTAAATTTTTCAATTGCATCTGAAAACCTGCCGGAATACTGAAGAGATCTTCCTGCCAATAACAGTACATCTTCTGTAACATCTTTATTAAGCTCTATAGCTTTAAGAAAGAAGCCGGCCGCTTCTTCTTTTTTATCAGAAAACAGAGCTGAAACACCAGTTTTATAATTCAGCTCCGCATTTGTACTATTATAGACAAGAGCCTGTAAATATTCATTATAGGCTTCATTGTACCAGATGCCTTTTTCCCCATAATAGGCATCCCCGTTAGCAACATGTTTCCATGCCTCTCCAAAGCCGGGTTTATCAGTTTTAAAATCCTTCCGTTTAACTGATACATCGGTCTGCGCATTCAGCACTAATGAACTCAGAAGAAGTACCACTATTAAAGAGTTGAGAAAATATCGCATACCATCGGATTTTTATACTCATAAAAGTAGCACTTATTTCGTTTATGCAAAAAACCTTCTTTTTTAATAAGTTTAAAATCGTTCCCAACCAGACAAAATATTATTATATTTGTTTATAATTCTTTGCACGTAATAATAAACTTTATCTCTCTGTCAATTATGGATTACAAATTCATAAACATGGAATACCTTGATTCTGTATCAGGAGGAGATCCAGGGATTATCGATGAAATAGTAGTAATATTTAAGGAACAATCTGTTGAAATGTACAATGAGATGAAATCTCTTCTGGCAGCAAAGAATTATACTTCACTGGGATTACTTGCACATAAAGCGAAGTCTTCTGTTGCCATTATGGGTATGAGTAAGCTTGCAGAGATGCTTAAGACTTTTGAACTTCAGGCGAGGGAAGGAAAAGAATCTGCATTATATGAATCGTATATTGAAAGGTTTTTAAGTGATACTAAAGAGGCTATCAGAGAACTTGATGATTTGATCAGCAACAGATTAAACAAGAGCTGAATGATCAATATTGAAAAAAAGGATAAAATAGATATTATATCCTTCTCCGTAATTAAGATCAATGCTTTGATTGCTGATGATATCAGGGATGAGATCAATAAAGTATTTGAAAATTCGAATTCAAAAGTGATCATTGATCTCAAAGGCGTGGAATACATTGACAGTTCAGGTTTTGGCTGTTTTTTGTCAGTTATGAAAACCGCAAGAAATAATTACGGAATATTAAAGTTTGCCAATCCTGAACCAAGAGTTTCCGAATTGTTTGAGACACTTCACCTTAATACTGTTTTTCAGATATATTCGGATATAGATACCTGTTTAAGGTCATTTAATTAAGTCTTGTTTAATCATGCTCCTTTGCTGAATGTTAGATGATTGTCGGTCGCATCAATTACGATTGTATCATCTTTTGAAACTTTGCCACCAATAATCTCTCTTGACAATTCATTTATTATCTCCTTTTGAATAAGTCTTTTTACCGGTCTGGCTCCAAGTTGCGGATCATAACCCTTTTCAGTCAGCCAATCAAGTGCTTCCTCTTTTACCACAAGTTTCAAGTTGTATCCGGCAAGCATATGGTCCATAATACCTATCTGAATTTTCACTATCTCCTTTATCTGATTCTTAGTTAAGGGTTTGAACATTACAATCTCATCCACTCTGTTAAGAAATTCGGGTTTTAGAGTCCTTTTTAACAATAAGAAAATTTCTCTTTGTAGAATCTCTTCCTCCTTTTCCGGCATTTTGTTGGCCCATTTCTCCATCCTGTCCCTGATGATTTCTGATCCAAGGTTTGAAGTCATAATAATAATGACATTCCTGAAATTCACTGTACGACCTTTGTTATCAGTAAGTCGTCCCTCATCGAGAACCTGTAAAAGCAGGTTAAACAGATCGGGATGTGCTTTTTCAATTTCATCAAGAAGTACTACGGAATATGGTTTATGTCGTACAGCCTCAGTGAGTTGACCTCCCTCATCATAACCGATATATCCCGGAGGAGCGCCAATAAGTCTTGATACAGAATGTCTCTCCTGGTATTCCGACATATCGATCCGGGTTAACAGATTTTCATCATTGAAAAGGAAGCCGGCAAGCGCTCTTGCCAGCTCAGTTTTTCCTACTCCTGTGGTACCAAGAAAGATAAAAGAACCAAGCGGTTTTTTCTGATCCTGTAATCCGGCTCTTGATCTACGGACTGCATCGGCAACTGCTGTAATTGCCTCATCCTGTCCGACTACCCTTTTGTGCAATTCATCTTCAAGTCTGAGTAACTTCTCTTTTTCGCTCTCGAGCATCCTGGAAACAGGTATTCCCGTCCATTTAGAAACAATTGCTGCAATATCTTCCGATCTCACCTCTTCCTGTATAAGAGAACCTTTCTTTCTTTTCTTTTCGATAAGCTCTTTGAGTTCCGAAATTTCTTTCTCAAGTTCAATAATTTTCCCATACCGGATCTCAGCCACCTTTCCATAGTCGCCACTCCTTTCTGCCTGATCAGCTTCGAATCGAAGAGATTCGACAGCTTCTTTTTTAGCCTGAACTTTCTCGATCATCTCCTTTTCTGCTTTCCAGCCTGCTTTCAGCTCATCTCTTCTTGATTGCATTTCAGCAAGCTCACGGGAAATTTTTTCAGTTTTAACTGTGTCACCATCCCTCCGCAGAGCCTCTTTTTCAATTTCAAGACGTGTGATTGTTCTTTCTGCCTCATCAATTTCCTCTGGTACAGAATTCATTTCCAGTCTCAATTTTGATGCCGCTTCATCAATAAGATCGATAGCCTTATCGGGTAAAAACCTGTCAGTTATATACCTGGTTGAAAGGTCTACAGCGGCAATGATTGCCTCATCTCTTATAATAACTTTGTGATATGTTTCATATTTTTCGCGTATTCCTCTGAGAATTGAAATGGAATCTGTCCTGTCGGGTTCATCAACCATTACAACCTGAAAGCGTCTTTCAAGTGCTTTGTCTTTTTCAAAATATTTCTGGTATTCGCTTAATGTTGTTGCTCCAATGGCTCTGAGTTCGCCCCTTGCCAGGGCGGGTTTCAGAATATTTGCAGCATCCATTGCTCCTTCCGATTTACCAGCTCCTATAAGTGTATGGATCTCGTCAATAAAAAGCACTATCTCCCCGTTCGATCCGATAACTTCATTGACAACTGATTTTAATCTTTCCTCAAATTCACCCTTATACTTTGCGCCGGCTATGAGGGCTCCCATATCGAGTGAGTAGATGATCTTCGATTTTATATCTTCCGGAACGTCTCCCCTTATTATCCTGTGAGCCAGACCTTCGGCTATAGCAGTCTTACCTACTCCCGGTTCGCCTATCAGCAACGGATTATTCTTTGTGCGGCGGGTAAGTATCTGCAATATGCGTCGGATCTCTTCATCACGTCCGATGACCGGGTCGAGTTTTCCAGATCTGGCTCTTTCATTAAGGTTGATTGCGAACCTGTTCAGTGAATTAAAAGTATCTTCTGAGGTTTGACTTTCGACTGTTGCTCCTTTTCTGAGTTCATTTATAGCCGCTTTCAGATCCTTCATTGTAACACCATGATCTTTTAGAATACGCGCTGTCCGGTCATCAGTATCGAGTATACCCATCAGCAGATGTTCTGAGGATACATATTTATCTTTCATTTGTGCAGCATGGTCGTTTGCTTTTCTGAACGCTTCTGATACTGATGAAGATACATAGGAATCGGCGCCACTAACTTTTGGATAAGATTCAATAAGGACATCTATCTCCTTCGAGAGTGATGGGATATTGACTCCCATTTTCCCAAAAAGGAAGTTTGTAATGCTTTCTGATTCGCTCATCACACCTTTCAAAACATGGGCACATTCAACAGCCTGCTGTCCTTTGGAAGCTGCAATGTCGAATGCTTTCTGAACAGATTCCTGAGCTTTCAGGGTGAAATTACTTAAGTTCATATAATTTTGTTTAAACAGACATCTGCAAAATTGCTGCCAGTATTAGTTATTGTCGTTTTGGCATCGTAGGATCAAGCTATTATGCCAAACTGACCTCTTCTGTTTATACTTAACCCTACCCAAACCCTTCCCTTAAACAATAAGGGAAGGGCTTTATATGGTTATATATTAGATTATTATCGAATCGATTGAGATTTATTTATTTAGTACATTGAATAAAAAAAGTATATGACAATTACTTAATTTACTGAAAGTAACCCCCTTCCCTTAATGTTTAAGGGAAGGGGGATAGGGGGAAGGGTTAAGAAAACCAATTCAAAGAGAGGCCTAAACCAGGAAGGATTGGCGATTTATTGTTTTAAAGTTATCTTTGGCCAAAAATTAAAATTATGAGCAAAGTATTATGGAAACCCGGGACGATGATCTATCCGTTACCGGCAGTAATGGTTAGTTGCGGATCTGAACCGGAAGAGTACAATATTATTACAATATCATGGACCGGGACTATTTGTACTGATCCGGCAATGTGCTTTATCTCAGTAAGGCCGGGTCGCTATTCCTATAATATTATAAAGAAAAATGGTGAATTTGTAATAAACCTGACGACGAAGGCACTATCATATGCCACCGACTGGTGTGGTGTGAAATCGGGAAAAGATCACAGGAAGTTTTCTGAAATGGAGCTGACCCCTGTTCAGGCTTCAAGAATAAAAGCCCCTCTTATCAAAGAATCTCCTGTCAATATTGAATGTATCGTAAAAGAGATTAAAGAACTAGGATCGCACCACATGTTTATATCTGAAGTAGTAGCTGTGAATGCTGATGAAAAATATATTGATAAGAATACAGGTCTCTTCAGATTAGATGACGCTGAGCCTATCTGCTATTCTCATGGGAAATATTATGAAACAGGAAAACTCATAGGCAAGTTTGGGTATTCTGTTGAGAAGAAAAAGAAGAAATAACGCAAAAAACAATAATTAGGTTTCTTTGTACCAAACAACTAATTTCATACCTTCAAAGCCTGAATAGTAATAGCGCTTAAACATGAGTGAGAAGATCCTGGAAACCCTGATGCAGTTGTTTGCAATTATTGCAAAACCTCAAAGCAACGCCAAAGAAAGAAGGGTTGTCGTGGAGCTCTTTCTCAGACGCCTTCTTAACCAGGAGCTGGTAAAAAAATATCTGTCAACATACGATAAAAAATTTGAAGAAGCCAGGAAAAAGCTTGAAAAGGGCGGTGCAGAGAAACGTGAAGGAGCAATTGCAATAAGGATACAGAAGCTATGCAAGGAGATCAACGAACAAGGGCAGCTCAATCAGGAACAGAGAATTGTAGTAGTCATGCAGGTTCTCGAATTTTGCAAATCGGGTGGACAGGAAGTAAGTCAGCTGGAGCTGGGTTTTATCAGTACTCTGGCTGGAGGTCTGAATATTACTCCGGAAGAATATGAATACATTGAAAGATTTGTTCTTAACTCATTTAGCAATATTCCTCAGACCTCTAATCTATTGGTAATAAACGGCATTAAAGATTTTGATCATAAAGAGGCAAAACATGCATATAAAGATTTACTGAAAGGTGATATCTGGATACTTTATATACCGTCTGTAAACAAATATTTTGTTAGATTCATCGGGTCAGGGGAACTTTCGATGAATGCACAGTTACTGCAGGAGGATAAAGTATATCCTTTCAGCCAGGGTTCATCAATCAAAGGATATAAAATAACTCCCATTTATTACTGGGATGTTACAATGCAATTCCTGAAAGAGGACTTCGGATCATCCAGAGTAGTTTATGAGGTAAATAATCTTGAATACAGGTTCAGGAGCGGAACTGTTGGAATACATCACATGACCTTCAAGGAGGAATCAGGCAGGATGGTTGGTATAATGGGCGCCAGCGGAGCCGGCAAGTCAACCCTTCTCGGAGTTCTGAACGGGATTAGTGATCCATATGACGGGGAGGTGCTTATAAACGGGATAAGCATACATAAGGAGAAAGAAGCAATAAAAGGACTAATCGGATTTGTTTCTCAGGATGATCTCCTTATAGAAGAGCTTACTGTTTTTGAAAACCTATATTATAATGCCAAACTCTGCTTCGATAATCTGACTGAAGAAGAAACCGTAGAAAAAGTTGATGGCGTTCTGAAAAATCTCGGGCTTTACGAAATAAGAAATATACAGGTAGGCAGTCCGCTGAATAAGAAAATAAGCGGAGGACAAAGAAAGAGGCTCAACATCTCTCTGGAACTTATCCGCGAACCGGCTATAATGTTCCTCGATGAACCTACTTCAGGTTTATCTTCACGAGATTCGGAAAACATACTCGACCTACTGAAGGAACTGGCACGAAAGGGCAAGCTTCTCTTTATTGTCATCCATCAGCCATCTTCCGAGATTTTCAAGATGTTTGACAAGCTTATCATTCTCGATACAGGGGGATATCTGATATATAACGGGAACCCTGTTGATTCAATTCAATATTTCAAAAGAAAGATTGAACAGGCAAATTACAACGAGAGTGAATGTTATGTTTGCGGGAATGTCAACCCGGAACAGATATTTAATATTGTCGAAACCAAGGTATTTACTGAAAGCGGACAACCTACAGAAACCCGCCGTATTTCCCCTGCAGACTGGAGTAACCTTTATAAAGAGGAACAGAAAGAAGACAGAAGGGAACCGGGTGGTCCTATTCCGGAAATAAACTTTAAAACTCCAAATAAATTTAAACAGTTTATTGTCTTTACAAAACGAGATGTCCTTTCCAAGATTGCTGATACACAATATCTTCTTGTTACACTACTCGAAGCACCAATACTAGTATTTTTCCTTGCCTTTCTTATAAGATATTTTGATAAAAGTATTAAAAATCCCCACTATACACTTTATGACAACAGTAACCTCCCGACTTATATTTTCATGTCGGTAATAATAGCTATTTTCATGGGCCTTACTGTCAGTGCGGAAGAGATTATAAAGGACAGGAAAATCCTAAAGAGGGAGGCATTTCTCAATCTTAGCTGGAATAGTTATCTGATGTCAAAGGTGTTCGTTCAGTTTGCAATTTCAGCAGTCCAGGCTTTCACATTTGTACTTGTTGGTAACTCCATTATAGAGATTAAGGGGATGCTGTTTGAGTACTGGCTCATACTTTTTTCCTGCTGGGCTGGGGCAAATATGCTTGGACTGGTAATATCAGACAGTTTTAAAGCTGTTGTAACAATCTATATATTAATCCCAATTCTTGTCATTCCCCAGTTTATATTAAGTGGGGTTATGATCAAGTTTGAAAAGCTAAATCCGGATATTTCCTCACCTGTTTCAATTCCTATCTATGGTGAGTTTATCACAGCCAGGTGGGGTTATGAAGCTCTTGCTGTAAAACAGTTTATGAATAATAAATATGAGCAACCATTTTATCTTTTTGAAAAGGAGATGAGCAAGTCCCAGTTTAAGAAAGACTATTGGAATGTTGAGATAAAGGGGGCCATTGATAATATTATTAACGACCTCGAAAAAGGCGTGAAAGATAAAGAATTCGATGATGACCTGCTTCTTGTATCAAATGAGATAAAGAAGCAAATGCTGATTACTCCTGATATTGGTTTTGCTTATGCTGATCAGCTGACCTCCAACAAAGTCACCCGCGAGATTGCCAGTGCATCAATCAGCTATGTGGAATCTATCAGGAAACATTATGTAAGTCTCTATAATGATGCAAGCAACAGGAAAGAAGCTTTGAAATCGAGTCTTACCGGAGAAAATCTGCAAAAATTCCTGAAGTTAAGGGATAACTACTATAATAAATCTCTCGAGGAATTTGTGAGGGACAAGAATGAGTCAACCAAGATCATTATTTATAAGGATGAACTGGTTCAGAAACTCGATCCTATTTTCATGGATTCAAAGTACGATTTTATAAGAGCACATTTTTATGCACCTGAGAAGAAGGTTTTCGGTGCGAAAGTTGACACATACATTGTTAATGTTATTGTTCTTTGGATTATGACATTCTTTCTTTATATCGTGCTTTATTTCAGATTGCTTAAGAAGCTTCTCGATTCAGGGGAAGATATTTTAGGAAAGAAGAAGAAAATTTCTGATTAGATTTTTTATAAAATATAAGAGGCTGCCTCAGAAGAGACAGCCTCTTTAGTTTTTAGAACAACCAGTCATTATCAGAATAACTACAACTATCTGCTATTCAATAATTTCAATCATTTTAAACGGGACGCGGATAATTGATTCGTAGTCCTCCCCTGCTTCGAGCATATCCTCATCATCCTCCTCGTAATACCAGTTCACTTCAACCTCATTTTTGGCCTTATGAATCGCTTCCAGTTTCTTGAATACATCGAGGATACATTTTGACGAACTAGTGTTGAAATACTCAAGACGGATATTTACAACAGTTTTATTCAGAGGGGACTCTTTATATGTGTCGAGCCAGTCTACGAGAGGTTTATAGAATTCAACTGAGTTTTCTGGAATTGAACGTCCTTTTATTTCAAAGACACCTTCTGTAGAATCAAATTTAACTGTAGGAGTTTTAGGGGTTCCTTCGATGATGATCGGTTCCATATTTATCAGATTTAATAGTTGTTTTTACTTTTCTTCGTTCACTAAAATATCCAGATAGAAAAATGAATAATAGTTATCGTACTTTTTAAAGGAATATTCAAGCTTATTACCTGTTTTCCTTGCAATGTCGACAAGACCCAGTCCACCTCCGCCCTTTGCAGAGATCCTCTGGTGGTTCAGAATAAACTTATAGAGCTCTTTAATCTCCTCATGACTCGACCTGTTAATCCGTTTGATTTTCTCTTCAAGCTTCTCAATGTTTTCAGCATGAACAAAGTTTCCGGTTATAATTCTGTAGCCGTCATTTACTTTTTTCACAACAAGCAAACCGAACCTTTCAGATATCTGATCTTCAAAATCAGCAGGGACACGGTCAACATGATGGTACAGATTTTGAAGGCTTTCAACGAGAACATTATAGACTTTCTTCCTGAGCTTCGATTGTTCATTAACATCAACCATCTTATCCTCAACAGTGTCAAGAACATGATTTATGACATCCGAATCGACATTGCCTTTATAATAAAGGATAGTATTCCCGGCTGACTGTTCTGAAAAATAATTCTCTATATTAAAGCTCATTTAAGCTTCATTTAAGATGTGGTCAAGTTTTTCTGATAACAAATATAATAAAAATATAAAGTTACCAAATTATAACTTGCACTCTTTCCGGTAATTTAAAATTATGGTAACTTTTTGATTAATATGACAATTTGCTGTGATCAACATCACGTGGAAGGGGATCTCAGCGCTTCTCCGGTTTTCTTTGTACCCTGATACATCACATATTTCAGTAGAACACATTCCAGTGCTCCGTTAAAAAGAGTATATTTTTCTTTAGGTTTTAATCCAACATGTTTCAGTGACTCTTTGTTTGAGGTTATCAGCCATGCAATGGTACCCGTGAAATTATGTTTCAGGGTTGTTCCAATCATACTATACAAAAGGTCAATCTCTTCAGGTTGAATTCTTTGTCCATATGGTGGATTGAGAAAGACGAAACTGTTCTCATCTGTCGAATTCAGGTCTTTGAAATCAGATACCTGAAGAGATACAACATCGCTTAATCCCGCTTTTTCTACATTGGCTCTTGCATTTTGTAATGACTGTTCCGAAATATCGCTTCCAAATATCTTAACAGGAGATAATCCTATGTGGCTGTCGCATTCGAGTTTTATCTTCCCGAAAAGATCTTCGTCAAAATCTTTCCATCGCTGAAATCCAAAGAATTGACGGAATTTCCCGGGAGGGATCTTACATGCTATCAGGCCAGCTTCAATAGGTATTGTGCCTGATCCGCACATAGGATCAGTCAGGGTTGCAGAAACATTCCATCCCGAGAGCAGTAAAATACCTGCAGCCAGAACTTCATTAAGCGGGGCTACAGCCTGTTCCTGCCTGTAACCTCGTTTAAACAATGGTACGACAGTGGAATCAAGTGAAATTGTAACAAGATCATTGCTTATATGAAGGTTAATAAGTATTCCGGGGTCAGCACTGTCGACAGATGGGCGCCTTCCTGTCTTATTACGAAATGTATCGGCGATGGCATCTTTTAAAATAAGACCAGCATAGCCAGTATGAACAAAATGAGGAGAATTTATAACCGGGACAATTGAAAATGTATCATCGGGATCCATAAATCTATCCCACTCTATCTTCGATCCTCCCTTGTACAGATCATCTTTTGATCTGATCCTAAATTCGGCTACCGGCATCAATACCGATAATGCAGTTCTTGAGCAATAGTTTACCCTGTAGAGGAGACTCTTATCGCCTTCAAACAAAACCGCACGGTTTGCAATCTGTACATTTCCGGCTCCAAGGCCGATGAGTTCTTGTGATAGAACTTTTTCGAGGCCGTAAAGCGTCTTGGCTACAAATTTCATCAAGGGGTTATTGACTCAAGTTACTGATTACCAAGTATTGTATTATAGGCTTTTTTATCTGTTATAATGTTGAGAGCTTTATCAATAACTCTGTCATTTTCATTTATTATCTGAAAATACTCACTTGTCTTCCACATATTTGTGGCTATCAGTCCTTTTAAAATAAGGAGAATTTCATTCTTCGATTTATTGAACTGTTCCTCATTAAATTTAACTCCTTCAGCTTCTCCTTTGGCAATAAAAGATTTAATATCATCGGAACTAAGTTCAAATTTATTCTTATAATCATCGAACGATTTATACTGGGAGCTAAGCAGAGCCCTGTTTTTATCGTAATATTCAAGGGTGAAGGAATTAAGTATGTTTTTTGCGTATAGTTTATTAAAATATGGTGAGTTATAAGAAGTGTCAGCCGAAACAAAAACTTCGGGCATTATTCCACCACCTCCAAATACAACCCTTTTGTTAACCAGTGTCTTATATTTCAATGAATCAGGCAAACGAATACTGTCAGCCGACATCAGTTCTCCATCGGTAAATCTTTTATAGAAATTCTCCATATATTTATCATACCCCTGGTTATATGGTCTTTGAATTGATCTGCCTGTAGGAGTATAGTAACGTGCTATTGTAAGTCTGATCATAGAACCATCAGTAAGGTAAAATCCATTCTGGACCAGACCTTTACCAAATGTACGTCTGCCCATTATAACTCCTCGGTCCCAGTCCTGTATTGCGCCTGCAAATATCTCACTGGCTGATGCTGAACCCTCATCAGTAAGAACCACGAGCCTCGAATCTGACAGTGTTCCACTACCAGCTGATTTAAAATCCTGTCTTGGACTCTTCCTGCCTTCCATGTAAAGGAGCAGTTTCTGATCTGCGAAGAATTTATCAGCCAGTTCTGTAGCTGCGAGCATGTATCCGCCACCATTTCCCCTTAAATCAACAACCAGGTTTTTCATATTGCTTTTCTTCAGATTGAGAACAGCCTCGGAAAACTCTTTTCCGGTTGTTGCCGCAAACTTATTAAGTTTAATATATCCTGTTTCTTTATCAAGCATATAAGATGCATCGAGACTGTAGATTGGAATTTTGTCACGTATAATAGTAAAATCAAGAATATCTTTTACCCCTTTTCTATATATGGTGATTACTACTTTTGTGCCTTTTGGGCCCATTAACCTGCTGCGAACGCCGGTGGTAGTAATTTTAATCCCTGTAACTTTTTCATTATCAATGGTGAGGATTCTGTCTCCAGCCCTTATTCCCACTTTTTCCGACGGACCACCGGAAATGGGTTCGACAATTATGATTGAGTCGCGCAAAAGATTGAACTGAACGCCTATACCTTCAAAATTGCCATTCAGCGGCTCGTTCATCTCTTTGACATCTTTTGCGGAAATATAAGTTGAATGCGGATCGAGACTCTTAAGGACCTCAACTATAGCTTTTTCGGTAAGAATATCTAGGTTAACTGTATCAACATAGAAGGCATCTATCAGACTAAGTGTTCTTCCAAATTTAAAAGTTCCCTCATTTAATACCTGTGAATATGTTGTTACTGTAAACAGAAATAATGCAACTGTTAATACTATTCCGATTAATGTTTTCTTCTTCATATTTTGATTTTCAAATGATATATTATATTTCAACAATCTAATTACCTGAAAGTTTTTTTACCATGGAGTTACATGGAGTTATAATGGAGTTACACTGAAATGGATCTCCCCTTCTCCCTCTCTCCTTTTCGCCAACTCAATAAATTCTTACTCCCACTCTATAGTAGATGGTGGTTTAGAGCTTATATCATATACCACCCTGTTGATTCCTTTTACTTTATTAATAATTTCATTAGAAACAAACCCAAGGAACTCATAGGGCAGATGCGACCAGTCGGCTGTCATGCCATCTGTAGAACCTACTGCTCTGAGTACAACAGCATTTTCATATGTGCGTTCATCTCCCATAACTCCAACTGACTGCACTGGCAATAATATTACTCCGGCCTGCCAGACAGAGTCGTAAAGTCCATGTTTTTTAAGTCCTTCGATAAAAATATCGTCAGCCTCTTTTAGTATTTCAAGCTTCTCTCTTGTCATTTTCCCAAGCAACCTGATTGCTAAACCAGGTCCGGGGAAAGGGTGCCTATTAAGTATAAAATCAGGTAATCCGAGAGCATGCCCTACTCTTCTCACTTCATCTTTGAAAAGAAGACGCAGCGGTTCAACCACCGTCAGGTGCATTTTTTCGGGCAAGCCACCAACATTATGATGTGATTTTATAGTTGCAGAGGGACCCTTGACTGATACCGATTCAATAACATCGGGGTATATAGTTCCCTGGGCAAGCCATTTTACATCTTTTACTTTTTTTGCTTCGGCGTCAAATACTTCAATAAATACACGTCCGATTATCTTCCGTTTGGTTTCAGGATCACTTACTCCCTCCAGCTGATCGAGAAACCTGTCGGATGCATCGACCCCTACAACATTAAGTCCCAGTCCGAGATACGAATCAAGAACCTTGCTGAATTCATTTTTCCTTAATAATCCGTTATCAACGAAAATGCAGGTCAGGTTTTTGCCAATGGCTTTGTGGAGAAGAAATGCAGCAACAGAAGAATCAACACCTCCTGAAAGGCCAAGTATCACTTTATCATCACCCAGTTTTTCTTTCAGGTTATCAACCGTTGTTCCAACAAATGAATCCGGGGTCCAGTTGGGTGAACATCCGCAAATACCTAAAACAAAGTTTTTCAGGATCTGGGTACCCTGGGTAGTATGATAAACTTCAGGGTGAAACTGTATTCCCCACGTTTTTTCTCCTTTTATGTGGTATGCCCCTGCTTTAACATCAGCCGTCGATCCTGTAATCTCGTAGCTATCAGGGACTGAAGCAATTGTGTCAGCATGCGACATCCATACCTGAGTTCCAGGGTTTATCTCTCTGAAAAGCGGATCATTAGTATTTAAGGAGATCAGACTGGCCCTCCCATATTCGCGAATTCCCGAAGGCATTACTTCTCCTCCATAATTATGAACAAGGTATTGTGCTCCATAGCATACACCAAGTAATGGTATGAATCCTTTAATCTTTGAAAGGTCGGGCGATGGCGCATTTTTATCGCGCACTGAGGAGGGGCTCCCTGACAGGATCACACCTTTAACGCTATCATCGGGAGATGGAAAATGGTTGAAGGGATATATCTCACAATAGACATTAATTTCACGTATTCTCCTGGCTATTAATTGAGTATACTGAGAACCGAAATCGAGTATCAGAATTTTTTCCTGCAAGACTATATTATTTTAAAATGGTGACAAAGATAGAAATTCTTTTGTTAAGGAGCTGTAATATTCCCAACCTCGTAACTCTTGCCATCAATTGCCGGATAAGTTTCAGGGAATACGGTCCTTGCTTCATCCACGAGAGGTGCAATGTCTTTGTATCTTGCAGAGAAATGGCCGATAATAAGAGTACCGACATTGGCTTCCAGTGCAGTTTTTGCGGCATCAAGGGTAGTTGAGTGGCCAGTCATTTCAGCAAGATCTTCTTTGGTTTTATCGAAGGTTGCTTCGTGGTAGAGAAGGCTTACCTCCTTAACAAATGAAGCCAGACGTTTGAAATATTTTGTGTCGCTGCAATAGGCATATGAAAGAGGTTCAGGTGGAGGAAGTGTTATCTCTTCATTTTTTACAATTTTGCCATCAGAAGTGATAAAATCCTCACCTTTTTTTATGGCAGGAATTCTTATCGGAGGAATATTATATTTATCAATGTATTCTTTTATAATATTCCGATCAGATAATTTTTCCCTGAATAGGAATCCATAAGCTGGCACCCTGTGTTTAAGCGGGAAGGATGTAACTGTAAGATATTTATCATCGAGTATTATTACAGGATTGTTGCCGGAAAGTGGAATAAAATCTACTTCAAAGCTAAGATTAATATCAAAATCGCTGAGATGTGATTTTAGTATATTATCGTAGTTTTCAGGGGCATAAAGATGAATTGGATTTCTTCTTCCCATCAGGCTGAAGGTAGAAAGCAGACCATAGAGGCCGAAGACATGATCGCCGTGGAGATGGCTTATGAAGATATGGTTTATTTTTGCGAACCGTATCCTGGTCTTCCTGAGTTGCATCTGAGTCCCTTCTCCGCAATCTATTAAAAACAACCGCTCATGCGCATTAAGCACATGAGCGGATGGAAATCTTCCTGAAGTTGGCAATGCAGAACTACTACCAAGTATAGTCAGTTTCATCGCACACTGCAAAGCAACCTGTTTTAAGATATCATTTTTTCAGCATCATCTACTGTACCTGTTATTGTAAGTACAGTGTCGAGCTGAGAAATGGTGATCAGACGTTCAACTGCTTCATTTAGCCCGCACAGAACGAAAGTTCCGCCGGCATTTTTACACAATCTGTTAGCCACCAATATCGCACTTAAACCAGAAGAGTCGCAATACTGACACTTTTCAAGATCAAGAATGATGTTTTTCTCACCTTTCCCTGAAACCAACACTAGTTCCGACTTAAGTGCGGGAGCTATGTGCGTATCTAGTTTTTCCGACTGTATCTGAATTACAGTGCTGTTATTCCGGCTCTCAATATTAAAATCCATAGTATAAAAATTTGATAGCCTAAATTTAATTAATTTTTCGATTTCTTGGAAGCTTTATTCTCTTTTTCTTCCATTTCTTCTTTCAAAGCAGCAAGTTGTGAGATATCACCAAGTGTGGTTTTTTCAGAACTTGATTTTTGTTTCCGCGTTGTTTTCTTAGGTGCAGCAGCTTCTACTTTCTTCACAGGTGCCTCAGCAGCTTTCTTTTCGTCTTCAAATACCCTGCTATGTGAGACAATTATTTTCTTGGCTGATTTATTGAATTCGATAACTTTAAACATCAGTTTCTCGTCAACTTTTGCCATCAATCCGTCTTCTTTAACGAGATGTTTCGGCGTAACAAATCCTTCAACACCATATGGAAGAGCAATAACTGCACCTTTGTCGAATACTTCCACAACTGTACCTTCGTGTATAGAATCCATTGTAAAGAGATTCTCGAAAACATCCCATGGATTTTCTTCAAGCTGTTTATGACCAAGGCTAAGACGTCTGTTCTCCTTGTCAATTTCCAATACAACCACTTCAATATCAGCATCAATAGCAGTAAATTCGGCTGGATGTTTGATTTTCTTTGTCCACGACAAATCAGAAATGTGAATAAGTCCGTCAACACCTTCTTCAATCTCAACAAATACGCCGAAGTTTGTAAAGTTTCTTACTTTGGCTGTATGTTTTGAACCAACGGTATATTTTTCATCAATATTCTGCCATGGATCAGCTTTAAGCTGTTTGATACCAAGTGACATTTTTCTTTCGTTTCTGTCAAGGGTTAAAATAACAGCTTCAATTTCATCTCCAACTTTTAGAAATTCCTGGGCACTTCTTAAATGCTGTGACCACGACATTTCAGATACATGTATAAGACCCTCAACACCAGGAGCAATCTCAACGAAAGCGCCATAGTCAGCCATTACGACAACTTTTCCTTTTACTTTATCACCGATATTCATGTTAGGATCGACAGAATCCCATGGATGAGAAGTAAGTTGTTTAAGGCCGAGAGCAATTCTCTTCTTATCGTCATCGAAATCGAGAATAACCACATTGAGTTTCTGATCAAGCTGAACGATTTCTTCAGGATGATTAACTCTGCCCCATGACAGGTCGGTAATATGAATAAGGCCATCGACGCCACCGAGGTCGATGAATACGCCATAAGATGTAATATTTTTAACAGTTCCTTCGAGAACCTGTCCTTTTTCAAGTTTTGCGATGATCTCTTTTTTCTGTTGCTCAAGCTCGGCCTCAATAAGCGCCTTATGAGAAACAACAACGTTTTTGAACTCCTGGTTAATCTTAACAACCTTGAATTCCATTGTTTTGCCAACAAAGACATCATAATCGCGTATAGGTTTCACATCGATCTGTGAACCAGGTAGGAAAGCTTCAATCCCAAATACATCTACAATCATACCGCCTTTTGTACGGCATTTAATGTAACCTGTAATGATCTCATCTTTTTCAAGTGAAGCATTTACCCTGTCCCATGAATTAATTGCACGTGCTTTTTTATGTGAAAGAAGAAGCTGACCTTTTTTATCTTCCTGACTTTCAACATATACTTCTACTTTATCACCAACTTTAAGATTTGGATTATAGCGGAATTCATTAAGACTTACAACTCCTTCCGATTTGTATCCTATATTAATTACGACTTCGCGCAAGGTCATTTGGATCACCGTACCGATCACAACTTCATCTACTGCAACCGTGGAAAGTGTTTCATCATAGAGATTTTCATACTCCTTATACTTTGGTGAATTACGGAGTTCTTCACTCTCAAAGGCATCCCAGTCAAAATCTTCTGCCGAAGCTGGGGACCTCGGTTCAAATTTTGGTTTAACTTCACTTTCCTGAACAGTTTCAGGTTCAGCCTGCACTTTTTTCGTTTTCTTTTCTTTCTTTATTTCGGTGTCGAATCCGTAATCTTCAGGTTTTGCGGTTTCAACTACTTTTTCTTCTTCAGGAAGCTCATCTGCAGTTTCAGCAATAACTTCATCTGAATCCAGTATCTCTGTTGTAACATCCTGATCTTCTTTTTTCTCTTTAGCTTTTACTTTTTTTACCTCTTTTACCGGGGCTTCGCCTTTTTCAACAACCTCCTTTTTGGTCGTTTTCTTCTTGTTTTCAGTCATAATTTTAATTTAAAAGAACTAATAATTAATAAGTTAGACATTATTTTGTGTGAAAAATTGGTTGCAAAGATATGATATTTTTCAAAATCCCCACAATAATATAGTTAAATTCGATAATATGAGCAGGCAGGCGTGAGGCGTCAGGCGTCAGGCATGAGGCGTCAGGCATGGGGCGTCGGGAGGAAGCAGGGAGGAGAAAGAAGATGAAAAACTTTTGATTTCCTGAAGCCTGAAGCCCGATGCCTGTAGCCTTTCTTTCCAATTCTGGAATTTTTGTATTAGACTTGTTATATTATCTTTGTATAATCTTTGATTTATTACCTGAAAATTTGGAGGATTTATGAGAATAACTGTAGTTGGCTCAGGTTATGTGGGTCTGGTAACGGGAGCCTGTTTTGCTGAAAGCGGCGTTAATGTGACATGTGTTGATGTGGATGTCAACAAAATACAACAACTTAAGGATGGGACTATACCAATATATGAACCCGGACTTGAGGGAATGATTAAATCAAATGTTGAAAAAAAGAGGCTTTTCTTTTCGACCGACATAAAAGAAGGACTTAACGGTTCAGAAGTAATTTTTATCGCAGTAGGTACGCCTCCTGGTGAGGACGGCTCTGCAGATCTGAAACATGTTCTAAAGGTTGCAAAAGATATAGGAAATATTATTACAGGATACATAGTTGTTGTAATAAAAAGCACAGTACCTGTTGGTACATCTGAAAAGATACGCACTGCAATTCGGACCGAGCTGGATAAACGCAAGGTATCTGTTCCGTTTGATATGGCTTCGAATCCTGAGTTTCTTAAAGAAGGAGCTGCAATAGAAGATTTTCTGAAACCCGAGAGAATTGTGATAGGAATTGATAATGAAAAGTCAAAGGAGATAATGAGCAGGCTTTATATGCCTTTTGTTTTGAATAATCACCCTATTCTTTTCATGGATATTGCTTCCGCTGAGATCACAAAATATGCCGCAAATGCTATGTTGGCTACTCGTATCAGTTTCATCAACGAAATAGCAAATTTATGCGATATTCTTGGCGCCGATATTAACAATGTACGGAAAGGTATCGGTAGCGATTCAAGGATCGGCTCCAAGTTCATCTATCCAGGTACCGGGTATGGAGGTTCATGCTTCCCAAAGGATGTGAAAGCAATTATCAGAACAGCCAGGGATAATGGTTATGAGCTTAATGTGATAAATGCGGTTGAAAAGGCAAATGAGTTCCAGAAGAATATCATTTTCAACAAAATGATGAAGTTCTTTAATAATAGTCTTAAAAATAAAACAATTGGAATATGGGGGTTATCATTCAAACCTAAGACTGATGATATAAGAGAAGCTTCTTCGATCGTTCTGATTGAGAAACTTCTTGATGCCGGAGCTAAAGTTAAGGCCTATGACCCTGCAGCAATTACTGAAACAAAAAAACTGCTCGGGAATAAAATTGAATATACCTCCGATCAATATGAAGCCCTGCTTAATGTTGATGCATTTGTACTGATGACTGAATGGTCTGAATTCCACCTTCCTGATTTTAACAGGATGGCTGGACTAATGAAAGAAAAAGTTATTTTTGACGGCAGAAATATTTATGACCCGGCTCAAATAAGAAAAATGGGGTTCACATATTTTGGAATAGGAAGAAGATAGGCGTGAGCCACCTTCGCTGAAGCTACGGCGGCTGAAAGGCGTGAGGTGTGAGGCATAATTAAGAATTTACTCAATCAGGATATTATGAAAGGTATTATACTTGCAGGAGGTTCAGGGAGCAGGCTTTATCCCATAACCAGCTCTATATCAAAGCAGATGTTGCCAGTATATGATAAACCAATGATTTATTATCCCTTATCGGTTTTGATGCTTTCAGGTATAACGGAAATACTTATAATCTCTACTCCAAGAGATCTTCCGGGATTTCGAAACCTGCTGGGTGACGGTAGATCGCTGGGCCTGAATTTTAGTTACAAGGAACAACCATCACCCGACGGACTTGCTCAGGCATTTATTCTTGGGGAAGAGTTTATAGGCAATGATTCGGTTTGTATGATCCTGGGTGACAATATTTTCTATGGACATGGTTTTGGCGAAACCCTTCTTAAAACCTCAGAAATAAAGAAAGGCGCCTGTGTGTTCGGATACTATGTAACAGATCCTGAACGCTATGGTGTTGTAGAATTCGATAAGACTAAAAAGGTTCTTAGCATAGAAGAAAAACCAT
>Ga0208079_1000177_pt1 | contig 36284 bp, 30 predicted proteins | sample NGESurdeep092012_5_FD_184474 | JGI IMG/M metagenome (GOLD analysis project Ga0208079, IMG submission 184474) | Arctic peat soil microbial communities from Barrow, Alaska - NGEE Surface sample 210-2 deep-092012 (SPAdes) | ecosystem: Environmental > Terrestrial > Soil > Wetlands > Peat ... | reverse complement strand
GACGCCCTCGCGGGCTAGGTGGCGGCCGGTGGGGCGGGGAGGTCGACCTTCTCGTACAGATCGGCGAGCGCGAGGCGCACTCCGACAGATTGCAGGTCGAGCGAGTCCTCCAGGCGGTTGACGGCAGTGAGCAGCCAGCGGCCGTCAGGCTGGCGGGTATACAACTCGGCGCTCACGCGCTCCGAGGCTAACATGAGGTACTCGTTGACCGACTCGACGGAGCGGTAATGCTCGAACTTGCGTATACGGTTGTAGATCTCGGTGGAGGGGGAGAGTACCTCGACGATCAAGCTGGGATTGAGCAGCGTATCGCGCGTTTCATCGAGGAATTGCGGTTCACCGCAGACGGCGGCGACATCCGGGTAGGTGTACAGGCCGGTGGCGCTCACGCGCACGCGCATGTCGTTCATGTAGGCCCGGCAGGGTTTCGCCCGGAGTTGCCGGTGAAGTTCAGCGGCCAGATTCCAAACGATCAAATTGTGGGGTTCCCTCGCTCCGGACATGAGGAACATCTCGCCCTGGTAGTATTCGCTCTTGAACTCGGCTTTGCGTTCGATTTCGAGGTATTGCTCCGGGGTGATGTATGTTTTGGGCTGTGTGGCCATACGGGCCTCTCAAGATAAACGTACCACGGCTGGAAACCGGAAACCGCCGGGGAAACGAAACTCTAATTGGGCCGCGGGGTTTGCATCATATTAAGATACAGGATACCCGTGCGTGTAAACCGGTCTACCTCGCTACCTCTCCGCCTGCCGCTGCTCTGCCTCGCAGTGGGCGCTCTTCATGGCCAGGTGCTGGTGACCCTGAGCACCAGCAGCCTCACGCTCACCGGTGCACAAGGGGTAACGCTGACCGCCGTATGCACAGCCCCCAACGGCAATACCGGAGTCACCTGGAGCTACAGCCCCGCGGTAGGGTCCCTCGGCGCCGGCAACAATCTCACGGGTGCCAGTATCACCACCACGAACAACTACGCAGCTCCCGCCACGATTACCAGTCGACAGACCGTCACGATCACGGCTGCCTCCATACAAAACCCCACCAAGTCGGCTTCCGTCACCATCCAGCTCAACCCGGCGTCGATCGCGGTGACCCCGGCCACCGTCAGCCTGGCGGCGGGCGGGTCCACGCAATTCTCGGCGACCGGCGGCGGCGCGGGATACATCTGGAGCATCAGCCCCCAAACCGGCAGCATCAATCAGAACGGCGTTTACACCGCGCCCAACTTAGTCACCAGCGCGCAGACCGTCACCGTGACCGCCACCAGTTCCGCCGACGACACCGTCTCCGGCACAGCCAAAATCACCCTCACGGCCACCCCCACCGTCTCCGTCACCGTCACCCCCACCACCGCGACGCTTACCCCGGGCCTGACCCAGCAGTTCGGCGCCACCGTCAACAATGCCGCCAGCAACACCGTCACCTGGAGCATTACACCCCTCACCGGCAGCATCGATCAGACCGGCCTCTACACGGCCCCGGCCATCATCAACGTCACGGCCAAAGTGACCGTGACCGCCACCGCCGCCGCCGATGGCTCGAAATCGGCCTCGGCCACGGTCACGCTGAGTCCCCTGCTGGATGTCGGCACCGGCGCGCCCCCGAACCTGGTGAATCAGTTCTTGAGCTCCTTCTTCCGCAACGGATTCAATAACCTGGTCTCGCTGCCGCCGCTCGGCAACGTCAAGCGGCTGGGCACCACGGGATACGTTCAGGAGTTCAACGATGCACTGAAGACCTCGGGCGTGAAGCTCGCCCTGGCCACGGTCAGCCCGAGCGCTCCTACAGGCACTGACGGCACCACCACCACCATCGTTCAGCTCCTGGCCGATCTTTACGGCTACTACACCACCGTCACCGCCGGCACCGCGGGATTGCCGCTCTACGACACACTCGCCTGTCCGCCCATCGATCAGACCAATTCCTGCACCTGGGACATCTTCGATAAGAGCTATGCGCTGTTCGCCTACCACGCGCCCCTGTTGAGCGGCCAGAACTTCACCATCCGCAACCTCTCGGGCAGTACCACAATCCTTTTCTATACCGAGTGGACCGCCCGCGGCGGCATCACCGGCCTGGGGCGCCCCGTGGACGTCGAGACCGCGCTCACGGCGTTCACCGTCCCCCCCGCCACCACCGGCACCACCGCCACCATGCAGCCGTACGCCAATGGCGCCATCTACTCCGTCACGTCCGGGCTCAACAAGAACACGCTTTTCACCGTAATGCAACCCATCTATGGCGTGTACGTGAGCAGTAACGGTCCCGCCGGCAGCCTCGGCCTGCCTGTCACGCAAGAGATCGTCCTCTCTGGTGGCGACCACCGCCAGACTTTCGAAGGCGGCGTCCTGCAGTACACGCCCGGTGGTGGCGGCCCCGTCATCCGGCCCCCGGTTTCCAGCGTGCAACTCAGCGGCGCTCCCCTGGGCAGCACCCTGACCCTCAATCTGGGCCAAAGCGTCACCCTGACCGCCACGCCTACAAGTTCCACCGGTGGTGCGCTCACCGACCGGCCGGTATCCTGGAGCACCACCAACAGCCGCGTCGTAACCATCACCGCCACCATCACCGCCACCAGCAACGGCACCGCGGTGGTAAAGGCAGTAGGCGGCGGGGCGGCCAGCCTGACTGCGGCCAGCGAAGGCGTGGCCAGCCAGAAGCTGAACGTGATTGTGATCGCGCCCTGCTGCCAGGTGGGCGATGGCGCGCCCCCGGTCGTGCAGCAATCCTTCAAGGATGCGCTGACGCGCAATAAAATCTCCGTGCAGCCTCCGATTCCCAGCCCGGCGGAGCGCGTCGGCAACGGGTATATACAAATGGTGCAGTCCGCCGACGGCGCGGCCGCCACCTACATCCTGGCGGAGTCCGATAAGATCGGCACCGCCTATGTGGTGGGGGGCGCGGTGCTTACTGCCTGGCAGTCGATGGGCGGAGCGGGCGGTTCGGTGGGCTATCCGGTGACCGATCTCAGCGCGGGCGGCACGCAGCGTTTTGAGAGCGGCGCGGCTCTGGCGGGGAATCCCGTGCGCCTGGTGAGCGGCGGCATCCTCACCAAGTGGGGACTGTTGGGCTACGAAGCGGGAGCGGCGGGCGTGCCGGTCTCCGACGCCACCGTTTTTTCCACCTTCGGCGCCAATTCCGGGGTGGCGCAGGGGTTCGCCGGCGGCGCCATCTATAACGCCACGGCCGGACCGCGCAGCTCGCAAGCCTATTTCGTCACCGGCCTGATCCTGTTGCGCTACAACACCCTCGGCGGGCCGGGCGGCGATTATGGGATGCCCACCAGCGACGAGTTCGTCACCGCCGGCGTACACCGGCAGAACTTCGAAGGCGGCAACATGACCTGGGCCGCGGGCGACAGCGCCGCCCAGGAACATGCGGCGGCCAAAACTCCCGGGCTCATCGTTTCGCCGGCCACCTTGTCGGCGGGCAGCCGCGCGCGCTTCGCCATCGTGGGCTTCCCCAATAACAGTACGATTCGCGTCTCGGTCACCGGCCAGCCCGATTTCACCGTGACCACCGCCAATGGCGCCTACACGTGGGACATGTTCATCCCGCTCTCCGCCAAGAGCGGCGCCACGGCGGTGCACGCGGCCGATACCAAAGGCAGCGGCGCGGCGGATGGCACCCTAACGGTCCGCGGCTTCAACGATAACCGCGTGCCTGTGGTCAAAGTACAGGGCGACAATCAGACCGGCCCCCCCGGTGCGGTGCTGCCCCTGGCGCTGCGGATTGCGTTGCGCGATGCCACGGGCGACCCCGTGGTGGGGGTCGCGGTGACCTTCGAAGCGTCCAGCGGGGCGCAGCTTTCCGCCGCCACCGCCGTCACCGATGCCAATGGCCAGGCCGAGACCCTGGTTCGACTCCCAAGCGCCGAAGGCGTCACCCTGGTACGCGCCGATGCGTCCGCGGTGGCATCCAGTCCGGTGACTTTCGGACTCCGTTCGGCCGCCTCCTCGCTGACCAATTTCCCGAAATTCCAGCAGACCGGCGACATCAAGCTGGGCGGCGGACCGGCCACCATCGCCCAAAAAGGCGCCCTACTGACCGCCGTGGCGGCGATGCTCCGTTACCACCAGAACCGCGGCGAACTGGGTGTGCCCAACGGTTCCGCCGACCCGGCGGCGCTCAATCAGTTCCTCACCGCCTATTGCCCCACCGACGCCAAGGGAACCCAGACCTGCGACGGCTTCCTTGCCGGCTCCGATACCGGGGAGCAGGTGGTCAATCTCTGGCGGGCCGCCGAATTCACCGGCGCCGCCGATGTGGAGGTGGCCGCGGCCACTCCGGCGGCCATCGCCGATTTCCTGGCGCAAGGCTCTCCGGTGCTGCTTTCGCTCGCTATGTCGCTGAACGGCGCGGCCGCGGGTGGCCACTTCGTGGTGGCTACCGGCATCGCCGCCGATGGCTCCATCGTGATTCAGGATCCCAGCCCACTGTTCGCCCGCACCAGCCTGAACGACTATCTGGGCGGCTTCAACGCCGCCGGAGGCGCCTGGACGGCCGGTGTGCGCGGGGTGGCGCGCTTCGCCCTGCGCAGCCCGCTCTCCACCCGCTTCCTGGTGGCGGCGCTCTCCCAGCCCGCCGCGTTGCTCCAGTCCCTGGCGACGGACATCGCGTCCGCGGCCGGAACCTGCGGGCAGCCCTTCGAACTCTTTGATTCCGTGGATGCGGCGGGCAATCCGCCGGCTACCGGCCCGCTGCTCTCCCGTCTGACGGTCTGCGATGGCGCCCAGACGGCCTACCAGATCCAGATCGGAACCGGGCAACCCTACCGCGCCCAACTCACCGACCTGGCGCCCGGAGGGTCGCGCACCGATCTTTCGGGCAGCGCCCCAGCCACCTACCGGGCTGCCCGCCCGCAGTTCTACCTCGCGCTGACACCCCAAACCGTCAGCTTTACCGCAGCCTCCGTCGTCAACGGAGCCACCTTCACCCCCGGAATCGCACCGGGAGGGGTGGTTTCCATCTTTGGCACTGGGCTTTCCGGTACAGGTCGGGCCACTGCGGTTGATATGGATGGCACTGCCATGCGCCTGTTGCTTGCCACGCCGTTTCAAATCAATGCCGAAGTTCCCCTGACAATGGCCCCAGGCGTGCATAATATACGAGTTCAGTCGGTGTACGGATCGTCACAACAGGCTGTGACGGTTTCGGCGGTGGCGCCGGGGATCTTCTTGATAGGAAACCCGCCACTTGGTGCGATTACGAACCAGAATTTCAATCTCGTCGGGCCCTCCAACCCTCTACCAAGGGGACAGTCGCTGGTTATTTTTGCCACAGGGCTGGGTGCGGTGACACAGAGCGGGCAATTGTCGCGAACCAGCGCCCCTGTGACCGTGGTGCTGAATGGCACCGAACTTCCGGCATCTTTTGCCGGACTGGCGCCCGGGTTCATCGGGCTCTATCAGGTAAACGTAACAATCCCGGATGGTACGCCTCCGGGACTGGGTATTCCCCTTGCCCTCAAAGTCGGGGGGCAACAGAGCAATTCGGTGTTGGTTGCATTACAGTAGTAGTGGAAAAATGAGACGATTTGGTGTGAAACTGGTTGACGGCGAGGCCTGTAACGTGATTAAATCGAGCGAGCATCGTTTTGCATCGGAATTTCGCTGGCTGCCACGCCGCTGCGCGTTCAAGGAGAAGGATTTCTCTTGACATGCCGCGGGCAATCAGCTATCAATATCTTTACCGCGTCTGGTTTCAATGGCAATTTTGTATTTGGGCCTGTCGAGCACAGAAGACATCAGAACTAACGATCATGTGCCGCGGGTAACGTTTTCAGTAAGGCCCGATGGCCGTAACGGCTTTCGGAAAATGACTCTCCGCCCGACACGGAGAAGTTCCCTAGGTTGGCTGAACAGATTTTGAGACTTCAAGTTTTGAGGCTCAGGTTGAAAGAGAACTTCGACCGATTCAATTCGCAATTCACTAAGGAGAAGGATAAAAATGGTAGATTTTCGAAGAGTAATTCTTGCGCTAGCTGTGCTCACCCTGTTGGCAGGGTTCGCCAGTGCGCAGGTTAACACCGGTGTGCCACAGTTGACCTGCGCCACCCAAGTGGCCGTCACCCCACTGCTTCGTGGTGAAGGCTACACCGAAATGACGGGTGATATCACCATCAGTTGCACGGGCGGTACGCAGGGGCCGGTGGGTTCCAGCATTCCGCTGGTCAACATTGCCGTCTTTTACAACACTATTGTGACCAGCCGCCTGATTGGCGCGACCACGAACGCCTTCCTTCCGAACGAAGCGCTCCTGCTGCTCGACGAACCGGGTTCTGGTCTCGCGGGCGACGGTCCGGCGCGTGGCCAGAAGCTCTGCCCGACCCCGATAACGGGCTGTGCGGCGACGGTCGGCAGCCTTCCGAGCATAGCTGGTGGCAACATCGTGGCGGCGATCGGCGCAGACGGCACGTATGCTCCGAACGTGTATCAGGGCACATCCTCTTCAACCACTGGCAACGTCGTGACGTTCTTCGGCGTTCCCGTTCTGGCCCCGACCACGACCGGTGCGCGCGTCTTCCGCATCACCAACGTTAGGGTCAACGCAAATTCACTGTCTGGAGCTGCTGGGAGCGCCGGGGCAGGGTCTCAGGTTACAGCGACGGTCACCGTCAGCGGTGCCGCCTCGCTGGGGATTCCGCCCGGTGTGATCAACGTTGGCCTCGTCAACAATGGCCTCGCGGCCAGCACTGGCAGTGCGGGTAGTATCAACCAGTGCGCCGCCCAGACCAAATCTTCGGCTAGCACTATCTCCTTCACGGAGAACTTTGGTACGGCGTTCAAGACCAGGGTTAGTGCTCTGTCGACTGGCCTCTATGCCGGCCAAGCTGGCAACCCAACCCAAAACCTCCCCGGCGGCATCTACAACTCCGAATCCAACTTTGTGTTCCCGATCGGCTCCCAGTTCTCTGGTTTGGCAGATTATGGAACCCGTCTGAAGGCGACCTTTAGTAACGTTCCGTCCGGCGCGCGCATCTTCGTGTCGACTAATAACGTGAACAACAACGCATCCCCGATCTCGACCCCGTTCGGCGGTGGACCTGTAGGCGGCAGCGGGGGCAATGTTAACCCTGCCACTGGCGTCCCCTATGTCGGTTTCGCGCAACTCGTCAATGGTGAAACCTCCCCAGACGGCAATATCAGCGGCTTCTTGCCGATCATTACCTCGACCGACACCGCTACCTCTGGCAACGTGCCGATCGCTGAAGTCTCCATCAGCAACAATACTGGTTCCGCGGTGTGGGAAGTGGTGAACACCGACCCGAACACGGTTGAAACACTTAAGTTCGCGGTCTACGTCACCTCCTCCGCCAACACTTTGCCGGCGGGATCTCCTCCCACTGTCACTCTGAGCTTCGCCCCGACCGCAACGTCCGCCGTGGCTTCCAGCACGTTGAGCATTCCCCGCTTCACAGGTGCTGCCACGACTGGGACTGGGACTGGGAGTATCTTCACAGTTAACATCTGCCGTACCATCTTGTTGTATCCGTACGTAACCAACCAGGCCGGCTTCGACACCGGTGTCACGGTTGCGAATACCACGACGGACCCGTTCAAGACTGTCGCACAGGCCGGCAGTTGCAAACTGAACTGGTACGGTGGTACCACCGCCGCACCTACCGTTCCTCCGGTCCAAGGCGACACTGGCAACATTGCCACCGGCACGGTTTGGGCCAACACTCTGCAGGCCATCGCCCCGAACTTCCAGGGCTACATGATCGCAGTTTGCAACTTCCAGTTCGCTCACGGCTTTGCGTTCATCAGCGATGTTGGTGCACGTAATCTCGCCATGGGTTACCTGGCGGTTGTCCTGAACGATCCGGGCGACACCAGCGCACGTAGCCCCGTCAACACGACGACGTCCGAAAACGGCGGCCACTAAGCAAGAAAGAAGTTGATTTAACTCAGGGGGGAGCTTCGGCTCCCCCCTTTTTTTTGTGGCAACTTTTTGTAACAACGGGATCGCGGAAAGTGCTAAACTTAAGTTCCCCGCGTCCATCCGAATCCAACGATATTCCTTCGTGAACGAGGAGGTGGTCTTGGACAGACTTAAAACTACGTTATTCACGGCACTTGTAATGGCGATACTCTTTACGCCAGCCGCGTCTGCGCAGGCCACTGCGGCAACGGTGGGGGTCGTCTCCGGTAACGGACAGATGATCTGCGCCACTTGCGCTCTCAAGCGATTCACATTTTTTTATCCCATGGTCGTTAGGGTGACCGACGCCAATGGTAATCCCATCGCTGGCAAGCCTGTCAACTGGCAACTGGTGTCTTCCATCGGCACGCTGCCCTCTTTCGACACCTTTACGTTTACCAACAGCAATGGACTCTCCGCCGCCAGGCTATTTCGGGGCGCAGAGGGCAACTCCTCGGCTCCGTTTCTGCAAAGCTTAATTAGCGCCACGGTCGATGGCGTCAGTGTCATTTTTACGGAAACCCAAGCACTCGCGGATTTCGGTGTGTCTCGCGTCGTTGACACGCTCGTTACTCCTTATGGGACGGTGCTGACGGGGCCTGCCGGCCGCACCGGCACCGATCCCATCCAGGTTCACGTTGATGGCTACGGAACGCCGGTGCCCAATGTTTCCGTGCGCATCCTGAATCCCGATGTTAAGAACCTGCCCTCCGCCAGTTGCGCCACCGGCTCCGGCGCCGATCCGGGCAGCGTACTCACCGATGCCGGCGGCAATGCCACCTGCTACCCGGTTTTCGGTCCGGTCGCCGGAAGCGCCACGGTCAGCGTGCTGCTCGGCGGTCTGGATCCCGCCGAGTTCGATCAATCCATTGTTCCCGCCCAGCCTTTGACCGACGCCATCGCGTACGACGAGTACCTCCACGCCGTCCAGATCGTAGTGATTCCCGTCACCCCCGGCCGCATCGCCATCGTCAGCGGCAACAATCAGAGCGTTAACCCCGGCCAGTCTTCCGCTCCTCTCGTCGTCCAAGTTACCGACGGCTCAGGCACGGTGACCATCGCCAATACGAACGTGGCCTGGACGGTGTCCCCCGCCGGCCTGGCGACTGTGAGCCCGTCTTCGTCCCTCACCAATTCCCTGGGTCAGGCGCAAACCACCGTCACTTTCGCTCCCAACGCGTCCGGGCCGATCACCGTGCGGGCTGCTCTCGCCGGGAACAGCGCCATCTCCACCACTTTCAACCTCTCCACCAACGTCCAGATCGCCTCCCTCGCGTATGTGTCCGGCGACCTGCAGACCACCCGATCGGGACAGCCCTTCGGCGCGCCGCTGATTGTGCAGGTCAACGGCACCAACGGCCAGCCTGTGTCGAACCAATTGGTCAGCTTCCTGGTCTCTAATGGCACGGCAACCCTTTCCGACCTCTCCGTGCTCACCGATGCCAGCGGCCAGGCGAAAATCACCGTGACGGCTGGAGCCACTCCCGGTACCGTGACCGTTACCGCAATCGTCATCGGAAGCCTCTCCCAGACTTTCACGCTGACCATCATTCCCCCGGGTCCGAATTTGTTCTCCGGCAGCTTCTATAACGCCGGCGGGGCTACGCGGATTGGCGCTCTCTCGCCGTGCAGCCTGGTCACCGTGATCGCTTCCGGATTGGCGCCCAACGTTCAGGGCATGGTCTTCAATACCAATGCCTTCGGTCCCTGGGCCACCACATTGGCTTCCGACACAGTCACGGTGAATAATGTCGCCGCACCCATTTACAGCGTGGGCAACGTGAACACCGTGGAACAGCTCACCTTCCAGGTTCCCTGTGAAACCGCTCCCGCCAACAGCGTCCCCATCACCATCAATGTCGGCGGCGGAGCCGCCACGATCAACTTCCCCGTTGCGGCCGCCAGCCCCGGCATTTTCGAAACCGTCATGAGCGACGGTGCTCGCCGCGCCGTGGTCGTCCGGCCCGACGGCACCTTCGTCAGCTTGCAGAACCCCGCGCGCCAGGGCGAAGTCGTCCGCGTCTTCGTCACCGGCATGGGGCCGGTGGCTCCGGCGATCGTTACCGGGGCGCTTCCTGTCCCCGGCGCCGACTCCCTCGTCCTCGGCCAGGTGATCGTCGGCGTCAACAATGCCGGCGCTCGCGTGGTCACCGCGCGCGTCTCGCCCAATCTGATCGGCGTCTACGAACTCGCCTTCCAGGTCCCGTCCGATGCCCCCACGGGCAACGATGTCGTGCTCAGCGTGGCCGTCAATGCCCCCGGCGACAGCCAGACCCGGTTCAGCAACGGCAGCAAACTTCCCATCCAGTAGTCGCTTCTACTCAGGGGCGAGCCCGGCTCGCCCCTTCTCCTCCCTTAACATTTTCTTCGCCTTATATTCCCTTCTTGTCAATAGGTAGTATGTTGCGCAATCAGTGTAGCTTTGGTTGTGTACGCCTAACCCATTTTCCTATCAGCAATTTCTGTAAAAAACTGCTTGCAATAGGTGAAGCGTTCACTATACTATGGGTTGTGGCCAAAAATGGGATAGATTGGTGATCGAAAGTGGACGAAAAGCCCAATCAGCCGCCCGAAATCGAGCCTCCAGAGGGCAGATACTCTTCCCGTATGGACGATCGTGGGCGTGTCAAGCTTCCCGTGGCGTTCAAAGAGTACCTGGGGAAGTTTGAAGACAAGCGCCTGTTTGTGACGAGCCTTGACCGTCGCATAGCGCAAGTGTATCCCATAGTTCTGTGGAAGCAAACCAAAAAGTTCCTGGAGAACTTTGCGGTAGACCCGGAAGCGGCGGAAAACCTGGCATTCAACGCCGCCGATCTGGGGGCCGAGTGCGAGATGGATTCGCAGGCTCGCGTGCTGTTCAGCCCGGAGTTGCGCCGAGAGCTTGGGCTGGAAGATCAGCCGGTCCACCTGTACGCTTTCGGTGGACATATTGAGGTTTTGAACCAGGTGGTTTACGAAGAGCGCAAGCGCGCGGCGATGGTCAAGCCGGTAGCGGACTTCACCAAGTTGCGGCAGGCGGGAATGAAGTGATGCCGTATGCACGTTTCGGTCATGCCCCGGGAGTCGATCGAACTCTTGTCGGTTCGGCCCGACGGCATCTATCTGGATGCCACGGCGGGCCTCGGCGGGCACACAGGTTTAATCGCCCGTCAGTTGACCACGGGCGCCGTGATCGCCAACGATCACGACACGCGATCGCTAGAAATGGCGCGTGCCAACACTGCCCCCTGGGCCGATCGGATCTGCTTTCATTACGGCGGATTCGGCTCACTGGCGGAAGCGGTGGAGCAGGCGGGATTTGAGAAGGTGGATGGGCTGCTGGCGGACCTGGGGGTCAGCCGGTATCAGCTCACCGCGCCGGACAGAGGGTTTTCGTTCATGTCGGATGGGCCGCTCGATATGCGAATGGATCAAACCATTGGCACGACGGCAGCCGATCTTGTCAATCACACCGACGAAAAGACGCTCGCCGACCTGATTTTTCAGTTGGGCGAGGAAAGGAGGGCGCGGAAGATAGCCAGAGCAATCGTCCGAGCACGGCCCTTACGGAGCACACTGCATCTGGCCGATGTAGTGGAGCGGGCCGTGCCCAGGACGGGCCGTTTGCACCCCGCCACCAAGACGTTCATGGCGCTGCGCATGGCGGTCAATGAAGAACCCGAGGAATTGGGCCGGTTGCTCGAAACCGGTCCGGAGTTGCTGAAGAGCGGTGGGCGTATGGTGGTGATCAGTTTCATGTCCAGCGATGACCGGGCGGTCAAGGAGAAGTTCAAGGCGCTGGGACACTCGGGGCGGGTCAGAATCCTTACCAAACATCCGTTGCAGCCGACTGAAGAAGAGAGTGCGTCCAACCCGGCATCGCGCAGCGCCAAGCTGCGGGCGCTGGAAATGATTTGAGGCCCACGCGGGCCCGGAGGTAACCCAAAGACCATGGCGACGCTACCAGCATTTTTCAAAAAGAACGAAGAGGGGGCGGGAGCCCCGCGGGGCAGGGACGCCGCGACCCGGACCAACCGGATGCGCGCGGTGCGCGATCCCTTCCAGTTGCGTGCCTTGCCGCACGAGCACCTCTTCCTCTATAACAAGCGTATCGACAATTCGCGCCTGGTCCGCGAGGCGGACCCGAAGTCGCGCGGAGCCTGCTGGAGCGCGATCGGCGCCGCCAGTGTGCTCGCCGTCCTGCTGACCAGCGCCTCTGCGCCATCCGTCGCCACCACCATCGCCGGCTACAAACTGGAAGCGTTGCGCATCGAAGAGCGGCGTCTGCTGGAAGAGCACCGCGGCCTGGACCTCCAGGAAGCCGAGTTGCTCAGCCCGGCGCGCTTGGATCGACTCGCCCAACAAAACAATCTAGTGGCTCCGTCCTCGGGCCAGGTGTTCCACCTGGAAGGCAAACCCCAAGGCGCGGTTGCGATGGCAAAGTAAGGAATCTGGAGGCGTGAATCCTTCACGCTGTGCATCATGGTGGAGCGCCGTCTTACATGTCTCGCCGTCATCATCCTGCTGTGGGGCGCGGCAATTCTCAAGAATCTGATTTCGTTGCAAGTGGTTCACCACCGGGAGTACGCGATCAGAGCCCGCTCCATCCAGGAAGTGGAGGTGGAAATACCCGCGCCGCGCGGCACCATCTTCGACCGCGACGGCCGGCCGCTGGCCATGAGCCTGGCGTCGCGCTCGGTCTTCATCAATCCGATGAAGGTGGATGTCGGGGTGGCCAGCGATCTTCTCGGTTATCTGCTGCACATGGACCGCGGCGAGCTCTTCCTGAAGATCAAGCAGGCCGCCGACGCGCACCGCGGGTACCTTACCATCAAACGCAAACTGACTCCCGAGGAGTACGACAACCTGCTCAACCTGAAATCGCGCGTCGAATGGGTGAGCCTTTCCCACGAGAGCCAGCGTCACTACCCGAACGGCACTCTGGCCGCTCATGTGCTGGGCTCCGTCGATTTTGAAGAGAAGGGCAACGCCGGCATTGAGAAGAGCCTCGACACGGAACTCCGCGGCACGCCCGGCCGCACCCGCCTGCTGACCGACGTTCACCGCCGCGGGATCGCACCGCAGACCAGCATCCCCGCCAAACCCGGCACCTCGCTGACGCTCACCATCGATGAGCGCCTCCAGTTTGTCGCCGAGCGCGAAATCGCCGCCGCCGTGCTCAGCTACAACGCAGCCTCCGGCAGCGTGGTGGTGATGAAACCGGACACCGGCGACATCCTGGCAATGGCCAGTTATCCCACTTTTGACCCCAATATCCCGGTGGAGCGTGGGGAGGATGCCAAGCCCCGCATGAACCACGCCTTCAGCGTCCCCTTCGAGCCCGGTTCGGTGTACAAAGTAGTTACTTACTCGGCAGGGTTCGAAACCACCAACCTGCGACCCGAAACCCCCATCAATTGTAACGGCGGCAAGCTCACCTTCGGCATACGGACAATTCACGATTCTCACGCCGGCATGTGGGTGGTCCCGGCAGCCACCGCGTTCGCCAAATCCAGCAACATCGGCGCCATCCAGGTCGGGCTGAAGGTGGGCCAGGTCAACATGCACGATTACATGCTGCGCTTCGGCTTCGGGCAGAAGACGGGTCTGCCTCTGCCAGGGGAATCGCCCGGCAAAGTGTACCGGCTGGAGCGCTGGGGCAAGACGTCGCTGGCTTCGGTATCGATGGGCCAGGAAGTCAGCGTGACCACCCTGCAACTGGCCCAGGCCGGGTGTGTAATCGCCAGTGGCGGCATGCTCGTCAAACCGCGGCTGGTGCTCAAGCGGGGCGACCGCACGGAGCCCGTGCCTGCCCCGGTGCGCGTCCTCAAGCCAGAGAACGCCATCACCATGCGCCAGATGATGGAAGGCGTGGTGCTGGTGGGCACCGGCAGCCGCGCCCGGCTGGCCGGCTATTCGAGCGGCGGCAAGACCGGCTCCGCGCAGATTTACGATTACGCATCCAAGCACTACACCCACACCTACAACGGCTCATACATGGGTTTCGCCCCGATGGCCAATCCCCAGGTGGTGGTGGTAGTGACCCTGAACGGCACCCACGGCGAATCCGGATTCGGCGGCCACGCGGCGGCGCCGGTTTTTAAGATCGTCGCCGGCGAGGCGCTGCGCGTCTTCGACGTTCCCAAGGACCTGCCGGAGAACGTTCCGGCGCGGACGCTGGTCGCCGGCAACCCGGAAGATCTCAACGATCTGGCGATCGCCGATCTGGGCGGCGCGGGCCACAACATCCTGCAAGATACCGAAGATGCCGAGACCGGCGAGGCGGAGACCGCGCCGCCCGAGCCGCCGGTCTACGGACCGCATCCCGTCGAGACCGCGCCGGGGGCGCCCCTGGGGCCACCCGCCGCCGCTGGACCGCCGCCCGCTGTCGCCGCGCCACCCAGGCCGCAAGGTCCGCGTGTCCCCAATTTCCGCGGCATGACGATGCGCGCCGTGCTGGCTGAAGCCGCCGCCAAAGGTCTGTTCATCCTGCCCGACGGCAGCGGCATCGCGCGCGTGCAATCCCCGCCGCCGGGCGCGCCGCTGCATCAGGGGGAACGCATCCGCGTACAGTTTGCCCAATGAACCTAGGCGAAATACTTTCGGGGGTAGCGCTGCTCGAGCCGCTAGCGCCGGAACTCGCCCAGGCCCCGGTGGCCGCTCTGGAGTTCGACTCGCGCCGCGTCTCCCCGCAATCCCTCTTCTTCGCCTTCCCGGGCAGTAAGGCCGACGGCCGCCAGTTCGCTGGCGACGCGCTGGCCCATGGCGCCCTGGCCGTGATCGGCGAATCGCCCGCGCCGCCCGGTCTCGCCGGCCGCTGGATTCAAGTGGCGCACGGCCGCCAGGCGCTCTCGCTCGCCGCCCGCAACTTCTTTCGACGGCCCGACGAACGCCTCTCTCTCACCGGCATCACCGGGACCAACGGCAAAACCACCACGGCGTACCTGGTCGATTCCGTACTTCGCGCCGCTGGCCTTACCACCGCCATGATCGGCACCATCGAGTACCACCTCGCCGGCCGCGTCCTCAAAGCCGTCAACACTACTCCGGAATCGCTCGATCTTCTGCGTCTGTTCTCCGAGCTCGAAAGCGCGGGAGGCACTCACGTCACCATGGAGGTCTCCTCTCACGCCCTCGCCCTCGGCCGCGTACACGGACTCAACTTCCACACCACCGTATTCACCAACCTGACGCGCGACCATCTGGATTTTCACGGCGACATGGACGCCTACTTCGCCGCCAAGCAGTTGCTCTTCGAAGGCGCCGGCGGAGCCCCGCCGCGCTACGCCGTGCTCAATCGCGACGATGAGTGGGCGCGCCGCATCAAAGTGCATCCCCGAACCGAAGTGCTCTGGTACGGCCTGGGCCCGGAAGCCGCTCTGCGCCCGCGCCACATCGCTTCCGGCTTCGGCGGGCTGCGTTTCGACCTGCAGTTTGGCAAGCAGCGCATCCCCATCGAATCTCCGCTGATCGGCAAGATCAACGTCTATAACATTCTGGCCGCCAGCGCCGCCGGCCTCTCCTACGGCCTCGCCCCCGAAGTCATCGCGCGCGGCATCGCCAGGCTCCAAGCCGTCCCCGGGCGCTTCGAGCGTGTGGATGAAGGCCAGCCCTTCGTCGTCGTGGTCGACTACGCGCACACCGATGACGCGCTGCGCAACGCGATCTCGGTGGCGCGCGGACTCAACCCCAAGCGGGTCATCACGCTCTTTGGATGCGGCGGCGACCGCGACCGCGCCAAGCGTCCGCTGATGGGACAGGCAGCCGCCGAAGCCAGCGATTTCGTGGTTCTCACCAGCGACAACCCGCGCTCGGAAGATCCGCTGGCCATCATGAACGATGCCCTGGTCGGCATCCGCCGCGTCGACGTTTCCCATGTCGTCGAACCCGATCGCCAGGCTGCCATCCGCCGCGCCCTGGCGGAGGCGCGCGAGGGCGATATCGTCATCCTCGCCGGCAAAGGCCACGAGACCTATCAGGTGCTGAAAGACAAAACCATCGACTTCGACGACCGCGCCGTGGCGAGAGAAGTGCTCAAGGGGTATGGGTATCACAAGGCCCAGTGAGCCATGACCCTGAATCTTCAAGAAGTTGCGCGCGCGGTTGGCGCCGCTGCCCATCCGCCGCCGCGGGCAATTGCCGGTTGGAGCGTGGACACACGGACACAGAATCCCGGTGATGTATATTTTGCGCTCCGCGGCCCCAACCACGATGGGCACGATTTTCTGGCCGCCGCCACCGAAAAAGGCGCGGCGGCGGTGGTCGTGGAACGCAGTGGCATAAGGCTCCGCCTTGGGCATCCGAGCGAAGCTCGGACCCCTCCCTGCCAACTAATCGTCCCCGATACCGAACGCGCTCTCCAAGACCTTGCCTCATGGGCGCGCAAAAAGTGGGGTGGGCAGGTGATCGGCGTGACGGGCAGTGCGGGCAAGACCACCACCAAGGACGCCATCGCGCACCTGCTGGAAACCGAGTTGTCCACCGGCAAGACCGACGGCAATTTCAACAACCATGTCGGCGTGCCGCTTTCCCTGCTTCGCCTCCCCGATGCCTGCCGCGCGGGCGTTATCGAGATGGGCATGAACCATGCCGGAGAAATCCGCCAGCTCGCCGCCATCGCCAAACCCGGCATCGGTGTGGTCACCAACGTGGGCTACGCCCACGTCGAATTCTTCGATTCCATCGAAGGCATTGCCGCCGCCAAACGGGAATTGATCGAAGGGCTGCCGCCCGATGGCATCGCCGTGCTCAATGCCGACGATCCGCGCGTCGCGCGCTTCGGCGAGGTCCACCCCGGCCGCTCGGTCACCTTCGGCTTCTCCGAGGGGGCGGATGTCCGCGCCGAAAATGTGGATTTCGGCGCCGCTGCTCTTCAAGGGAACGCCGCGCGCTTCCGCTGTCTAGGGGTGGATTTTGAAAGCCCGATGTCCGGCCGTCACGCCGTCATGAACCTGCTGGCCGCTATCGCTGTGGCGCATGTCTTCGAGATCGCGCCCGAGCGCCTGCGCCCGGCCGTCGCCAGTTTCACGGTGAGCAACATGCGCGGCGAGCGTACTCTGCATCGGGGCATCGTCATCTGGAACGACTGCTACAACTCCAACCCGGAGGCCGCGCAGTCGATGTTGGACGTGCTGCGTGAAACTCCCGCCGCCCGGCGCATCGCCGTGCTTGGCGAAATGCTCGAACTTGGGGTGGCAAGTGAAGAGTTGCACCGCCAGGTTGGCCAATACGCCGGCCGCTACGCCGGCCGCTCCGCCGCCGGGCGTGTGGACCTGCTGATTGGCGTCCGCGGGGCCGCCCGCTACATGGTCGAGGCGGCCACTCAAGCCGGAGTGGAGGCGCAGTTTTTTGAAGACCCGGCCGAGGCCGGCGATCGCGCCCGCCAGGTGGCACGCCCTGGCGATGCCGTCCTGTTCAAGGGGTCGCGAGGCGTCAAGGTGGAAAAGGCGCTGGAAAGGTTTACGGCGTAGCCCCCATGCTCTACTTCTTACTCTACGAACAGTTGTACAAGCACATCGGCCCGGCCCGCGTCTTCGGCTATACCACCTCCCGCACCGCCTTCGCCAGCCTCACCGCGCTGTTCCTGTGCATCGCGCTCGGCCCCTGGCTGATCGACAAGCTCCGCCATTTTCAAATCGGCCAGTACATCCGCGAGGACGGCCCCATATCGCACCAGAAGAAGGCCGGCACACCCACCATGGGCGGCGTCCTGATCATCATCTCCATCGTCGTCCCCACGCTGCTCTGGGCCGACCTCAGCAACCCCTACGTGTGGATTGCCACGCTGACCCTGCTCGCCTTCGGCTGGATCGGCTTTCTGGACGACTACGCCAAAATCGCCAAACAGCGCAATCTCGGCCTCAGCGGCAAGCGCAAGCTGCTCTATCAGTTCATCGTGGGCTTCGGCTTCGCGGCCGCCCTGCTCTTCATGCGCGCCTGGGGCGATTTCAATACCGCCATGAACTTCCCGTTCTTCAAGACCTTTAAACCATCGCTGTTGATGCCGGACTTGATGGCCAACCCGTGGACCTACCTGCTCGGTGTCGCGCCCTTCTGCATCTTCGTCGCTCTGGTGGTCGTCTTCTGCTCCAACGCCGTCAACCTTACCGACGGCCTCGACGGCCTGGCCATCGGCCTCATGGTGATCGCCGCCGGCGCCCTCACCATCCTCACTTACGCCGGCGGCCACGCGCAGCTTGCCGAGTACCTGCAACTGGCGCGCAATCCGCGCACCAGCGAACTCACCATCTTCTGCGGCTCCATGACCGGGGCCAGCCTCGGCTTCCTCTGGTACAACGCGCATCCCGCCGACATCTTCATGGGCGACGTCGGTTCCCTCGGCCTGGGCGGCGCCATGGCCGTGGTTGCCGTGCTGATCAAGCAGGAAGTCCTGTTGCTCTTCATCGGCGGCATCTTTATTGTGGAAGCCATCTCCGTCATCCTGCAGGTGGGCAGTTACAAGCTGCGCCACGGCAAACGCATTTTCAAAATGGCGCCGCTCCACCATCACTTCGAGGCGCTGGGCTGGACCGAATCGAAAATCATCGCGCGCTTCTGGATCGCGGGGTTGGTGCTGGCCCTGTTCGCGCTGACTACGCTGAAACTCCGATGAACCTCAAAGGCATACAGGCGTTGGTAGTCGGCATGAAGAAGTCCGGCGTGGCTTCGGCGGCGTTGCTCGCCCGCGAGGGCGCGGTGGTGCGCGCCACCGACCTGAAGCCGCTCGACGAGCTTCCCGGCGTCAGAGAACTCAACATCCCCTTCGCCCAACAGAACCCGGCGGTCTTCCAGTCCGCCGACATCATCGTGCTCTCTCCCGATGTTCCCGCCGATCTCGCGCCGCTAGAGGCGGCGCGGCGGCGCGGCGTGCCCGTCATCGGCGAAGTCGAACTCGCCGCGCCCTTTCTGAAGGGCCGCACCATCGGCATCACCGGCTCCAACGGCAAGACCACCACCACCAGCCTGATCGGCCACATCCTCCGCGAAAGCGGCGTCCCCGTTCAGGTGGGCGGCAACATCGGCCTGCCCGTCACCGCCATGCTCGACACTTCCCGCGAGGGTGGCTGGAACGTGCTGGAACTCTCCAGCTTCCAACTGGAGACCATCTTCGAATTTCGCGCGCACATCGCTCTCGCGCTCAACGTCACGCAAAACCACCTGGACCGCCACCACACCTTCGAGAACTACGCCGCCGCCAAGGGCCGCCTCTTTGCAACCCAACGCGCGGGCGACTACGCGGTCCTCAATGCCGACGATGCCGTCTGCGTGGCCTACGCGGCGCGCAGCGCTGGCGCGCCGCAGTGGTTCAGCAGCCGCCGGAAGGTGGAGCCCGGCGCCACGCTCTCTGGCGACCAACTCATGCTCGACGGCAAGCTCCTCATGCCAGCCGGCGAGATCCCCATCCGGGGCCGTCACAATGCCGAAAACGTGCTCGCCGCGTCCATCGCGGCCGCCCGCGCCGGCGTCTCTCCGGCAGCCATTGCCGCCGCTGTCCGCAGCTTCCGCGCGGTCGAGCACCGCCTGGAATTCGTGCGCTCTGTCAGCGGCGTGGAGTTCTATAACGATTCCAAAGCCACCAGCGTGGATGCCACGCTCAAAGCCGTGGACGCCTTTTCCGGCGGCCTCTGGGTGATCCTAGGCGGCAAAGACAAGGGTCTGGAATACACCGGGTTACGTGCCCCGCTGGCCGCCAAGGCGCACGCCGCCCTGCTGATTGGAGCCGCCGCGCCCAAGATCGCCGACCAGCTTCAGGGCGCCGTCCCGCTGGTCCCCGCCAAGACCATCGAAGCGGCCGTCGCCCATGCCTACGCGCACGCCGTGCCCGGCGACACCGTGTTGCTGGCGCCCGCCTGCGCCAGCTTCGACCAGTTCCGGAGCTACGAACACCGTGGCCAGTTCTTCAAACAGATTGTGAACCAACTGCAAGCGAAAGATTGACATGGCCCAGAGACTCAAAACCGATTGGATCCTTTTCTTCACCGTGCTGACCATGGTGTTTTCCGGCGTGCTGATTGTCTACAGCGCATCGGCGATCATGGCCCAGATGGGCCCCAACCACTCCGCATGGCACTTCGTACAACGGCAGGCCGCGTGGGCCGTAATCGCCCTGATCCTCATGATGGCCCTCAAGAGCACCCACTACCGCAAGCTGCAGAACCCCGCCGTTGCCCTGAGCGCGATCAGCGTGGCCCTCTTCCTGCTGGTCGCCGTCTACTTCGCCGACCCCGGCAATCATCGCTGGCTCCGCCTCGGCGGACCGGTGGGCGTGCAGCCGTCGGAGCTCGCCAAGCCGGCGCTGGTAATCTTCCTGGCGTTCTTCGTCACCTGGCGCGGGCGCGCCATCAACAACCCGCGCTACACTCTGGTGCCCGCCGCCATGGCCGTCGGCCTCGTCATCCTGGCGGTGGTGGTGGCCGATCTCGGTACCGCCATCGTGCTGGGCGCCGCCGCGGGGCTGGTCTTCTTCGTCGCCGGATTGGAGAAACGCTACTGCGCCATCGTCGGCGCGCTGGCCATGATAGGCCTGGTATTCTTCGTCTTCTCCAAAACCTACCGTCTGGCCCGCGTTGTGATGTTCTTCGACCCGCAGTTCAAGATCATTGAGAAATTCGATAAGAAGGGCACCATCAAAGCCCGGCTCCAGGAATCGTTGGTCACCCGGGACACCAACTACCAGCTCGAGCAATCCAAGATCGCCGTCGGCGCCGGCGGCCCCTTCGGCCTCGGCTTCATGGGCGGCCGCCAGAAACTCCTCTACCTCCCCGAAGCCCACAAGGATTTCATTTACGCGGTGGCCGGCGAAGAGTTGGGCATGATCGGCTCCGTCGGACTGCTGCTCGGTTTCGCCGTGATTTTCTGGCGCGGCATCCGCGCCACCCTGCGCATCAACGACGATTTCGGACGCTATCTCGCCCTGGGCCTGACCGTGGTCGTGGTAGTCCAGGGCTTCATGCACATGAGCGTGGTGTTGGGGATGATGCCCACCAAAGGCATCCCGCTCCCCATGATCAGCTACGGCGGCAGCAGCCTGGTCAGCACCCTGGCGAGCCTCGGAATGCTGATGAACGTCAGCGAGCACGCGGGGTAGGTGTACGAATGAAAAAACATCTACCGGAGCTTCCACACCCTAAATGAAGGAGCGCAGTTTTCTGATGGCCGGCGGCGGCACTGGCGGGCACGTCATCCCCGGGCTCGCCGTAGCTCGCGAACTGCGCACCCGCGGCCACAACGTCTGTTTTGTCGGTACCGAGTTCGGCATGGAAGCCAAACTGGTCCCCGCTGCGGGGTTCGAGCTGCAAAAAATCCAAATTGGCGGACTCAACCGCGTCGGCGTGCGCCAGACCATCGTCACGCTCGGCCGTCTACCCATCGCCACGGTGAGTAGCGATCGATGTGTCCGCGGCGCCGCCGCCGTCTTCAGCATGGGCGGCTACGCCGCCGGACCGCCCGTCCTGGCCGCCATCCTGCGCCGCGTTCCAGTCGTCGTGATGGAGCCGAACGCCGTACCGGGATTCACCAACCGCTCCATCTCCAGGCTTGTCGCGCGCGCCCTGGTCTCCTTCCCCGAGACCGCCGCCTTCTTCCCCCGCGGCCGCACCGAAGTCACGGGACTTCCGGTGCGCGAAGAGTTCTTCCGCATCCAGCCCAAGGTGCGCGGGCCCCTGCTTCAGTTGCTGATCACCGGCGGCAGCCAGGGATCGCGCACGCTGAACCACGCCGCGCTGCGGAGTTGGCCGTTGTTCGTCAAGGCCGGCTTCCCGATCCGCATCACCCACCAGACCGGCGCCGCCGGCTTCGGCGAAATCCGCGATGCCTTCGCTTTGTCGGGCCTCGAGGGCGAAATCGTGGCCTTCCTCGCCGACATGCCAGCCGCCTTCGCCGCCGCCGATCTGGTGATCTGCCGCTCCGGCGCCGGAGCCGTCAGCGAACTCGCCGCCGCCGGCAGGCCTTCGATTCTCGTCCCGTTCCCCTACGCCGCCGACAATCACCAGACCCGTAATGCCCAGGCCATGGAGCGCGGCGGCGCATCGCGCCTGGTGCGCGATGCCGAGATGACCGGGGAAAAGCTGTTCGAAACTGTCAGCCGAATTATCGCGGAACTGGGTCCCATGGGCGAAGCCGCCCGGCAGTTCGCCAAACCCGGCGCCGCCCGGCGCGCCGCGGACGTTTTAGAGGAGGTCGCACGGGTTTGACCGCCACAATTTCAATTGACAGTTGCTCGATAAGCCGAAACAATACGATAAGGAAATGTTCTTTAGACCCCAGCACCTTCATTTCACCGGAATTGGAGGCATCGGCATGAGCGGCATCGCGGAAGTGCTGCTCAATTTGGGTTACCAGATCTCGGGCAGCGACCTGAAACTGTCGCCCATCACCGAGCGCCTGGCTGCCATGGGTGCGCGTGTCTTCGAAGGCCACGCCGCGTCCCATGTCGCGGGCGCGCGTGCCCTGGTGGTCAGTTCCGCGGTCGAGGAACAGAACCCTGAAGTGCAGGAGGCCCGCCGCCTTCAGATCCCCGTGATTCCGCGCGGCGAGTTGCTCGCCGAGCTGATGCGCCTCAAGTACGGCATCGCGGTGGCCGGCAGCCACGGCAAGACCACGACCACTTCCCTGACCGCCACCATCCTCAATTTCGCCGGTCTCGACCCGACCGTCGTGGTGGGCGGACGCGTCGGCACCATGGGCGGCTCTGGCGCCCGCGTGGGGCGCAGCGATTTCCTGGTGGTCGAGGCCGATGAGAGCGACGGCTCCTTTCTCAAACTCGCGCCCATCATCGCCGTCGTCACCAACGTGGATCGCGAGCACCTGGATCACTACCCCACGCTCGACGCCATCCGCGCAGCCTTCATCGAGTTCGTGAATAAGGTGCCGTTCTACGGCGCCGCGATCGTCTGCCTCGACGACCCCAACGTGCAGGGCCTGCTCCCCGAGATCCGCCGCCGCACCATCGCCTACGGCACCACCGCTCAGGCCGATGTCGAGGCCGGCGATATCGTCTGCGGCCCGTTTGTCAGCGAGTTCAGTATCCGCTATCGCGCCACCGATCTCGGCCGTTTCACGTTGCGCATCCCCGGCCGCCACAACGTGCTCAATGCCATGGCCGCCATCGCCGTCGCCATGGAACTCGAAGTCAAGCCCGACGCCATCCGCGAAGGGCTGGCTACCTTCAGCGGCGTCGATCGCCGCTTCCAACTGCGCGGCAAGGAACGCGGCATCACCGTGGTGGACGATTACGGACACCACCCCACCGAGATCCGCGCCACGCTCGACGGCGCCCGCCTGTGCGGGTTCCGGCGCATTCACGTGTTGTTCCAGCCGCATCGCTATTCACGCACGTTTTACCTGATGGACGAGTTCGCGCGCTCCTTCCCGCAGGCGGACAGCGTCTTCGTGATGGATATCTACGCGGCAAGCGAGCAGCCCATCGAGGGCGTCACGGCCGAGGCGCTGGCCGATCGCATCCGCCAGTTCGGGCACCGCGGCGCGGAGTATGTGGGCACGATCGATCACGGCGTGGACGCGCTGCTCGGCGCCGCCGCCGACGGCGATCTGGTGCTCACGCTGGGCGCCGGCAACGTCTGGCAGGCCGGCGAAAAAGTTCTGGAACGCCTGCGGGCGGGAGGGCCGAACTGATGGCGCGCGAACCCAAGAAACGCCGGATCGACTGGCGCCTGACCTTCGCCATCCTCGCCTTGGGCGCCGCCGGCGTCTCTACCGCCGTGGCCGGCTACAAGGTCAGCCTGTACGTCACGAGCGACCCGCAATTCACCCTCTCGCACGACCGCAAGGACGCACTCACCATTCTGGGCCTGACCTACGCCTCGCGCTCCAAAGTGCAGCGCATCTTCGCGGGGGATTTCGACCGCAGCATTTTTTCCGTGCCGCTGGCCGAGCGGCGCCGCCGCCTGCTCGCCATCGATTGGGTGGAAGACGCCTCCGTCTCCCGCGTCTGGCCGGACCGACTGGTGATCCGCATCCGCGAGCGCAAGCCGGTGGCCTTCGTCTCCTTGCGCTCCGGCCCGCTGCTGATCGATGCCCAGGGCGTTCTCCTCGAACCACCCGTCCAGTCGCAGTTTTCCTTCCCCGTGCTCTCCGGAGTGCGCGAAGAGGAAACCGAAGCGGCGCGCCGCGGCCACGTGCGCGCCTTCCTTCAGGTGCAGGAAGAGATGGGGTACCTGGCCAAGGAAGTTTCGGAGGTGGATGCCTCCGATCCCGAGAACATTCGCATCGTTGCCCAGGTGGACCGCCGCGTCGTGACCCTGCTCTTGGGGGATGGCAACTACGCGCAGCGCTTCCAGAGTTTTCTCAATCACTATCCGGAAATCCGCCAAGGCTCGCCCCATGCGAAAGTATTCGACCTGCGGATGGATGGCCGATTCACGGTGAAGGAATAAGAGGGCCCATGGCAGTCAAACCGATTTACGCAGCAGGACTGGACGCCGGTAGCCGCCAGACGCGGCTGGTGATCTGTGTCCTGGAAAACAGCCGCATTCGCTTGGTCGGGGCGAGCGCCGTGGAGTCGCAAGGATGGGCCAAAGGGCGGATCGCCGACCAGCAGGCCGTCACCGAATCCGTGACCGCCGCGCTGCGCGATGCCGATAGCTACGCCGCGAGCGCGCTCCAATCGGTAGTCGTGGGTATGGGCGGCCCCACCGTGCGCGGCGCCAACGGCCGCGGCGTCCTCGAACTCGGCTACGTCCAGGAGATCCAGCAGACCGACGTCCGGCGCGTCATCGAGCGCGCCTCGCGCGTGCAGTTGATGGAAGACCGCATGGTGCTGCAACTCTTCCCGCAGGATTTCGTGGTCGACGGCCATCCCGGGCACCGCGACCCGCGCAAGATGCTCGCCGCGTGCCTCGAAATCAACGTCCACCTGGTCACCGCCTCCATTCAGGAGCACAACGCCATCATCGGCGCCGTCAACGCGGCCCACCTCGCGGTGGAGGAGTCGGTCTACGAGGGGCTTGCCGCCTGCTACGCCGCCGTCCTGCCCGAGAACCGCCGCGAGGGCATCGCCGTGGTCGATATCGGTGCGCAATCCACCGAACTCGTGGTCTACTACGGTGACGCCATGCACCTGGCCTCCACCGGCCGTATCTGCGGCGATCACTTCACCCGCGATCTCGCCCAGGGTCTGTGCCTCAGCTTCGAGGACGCCGAACAGGTCAAAATGGAATTCGGCTGCGCGCTGGCCAAGGACTCCCCCGAGAACATCCTGGTGGAACTCCCCACCCCCGAAGATCGCCAGCCGCGCGAAACGGCGCGCCACATCGTCAATCGCATTCTGTCGGCTCGCGCGCAAGAGCTGTTCCGCTTCGTGCGCGGCGAATTCGCCCGCGTCGGCATGGAACGCGCGCTCATCGGCGGCGTCTTCCTCACCGGCGCCGGCGCCAAACTGCCCGGCTTGTGCGATGCCGCCGAGGAAATCCTCCAATGCCAGACACGCTTCGGTCTCACCGAAGGCATTCAGGATTGGCCGCTCGAATTGAACGACCCCGCGTGGTGTACCGCCGCGGGTCTCGCGATGTATTCCGCAAAGTTGAAGCAACACGCCGGGCTGCAAAGGGAAAATGCAACCTGGATCGGAAAAATGTTGAAGTAAGGAGGTCACCATGGGCATTATCGATGGCGACATGGATATGGACGATCTGAAGTACGAAATGGAAGAAGAAGCGGGCACCGGCACCCGCATCAAAGTGATCGGCGTCGGCGGCGGCGGCTGCAATGCCGTGGCCCGCATGGTGGCGGAAGGATTGGAAGGCGTCGAGTTCTACGCCATGAACACCGACGCCCAGGCGCTCTCCGCTTGCCAAGTGCCAAACAAGCTGCAACTAGGCGCCAAAATCACCAGGGGTCTGGGCGCCGGATCCAACCCCGAGACCGGCCGGCAGGCCGCGCTCGAAAACACCGATCGCATCGTCGAACTCCTGCAGGGCGCGGACATGGTCTTCGTCACCGCGGGTCTGGGCGGCGGCACCGGCACCGGCGCCGCGCCGGTCATCGCCTCCCTCGCCAAGGAGCTCGACGCGCTCACCGTCGCCGTGGTCACCAAGCCCTTCGGCTTCGAGGGCTCGCGCCGCATGCGCATGGCCGAAGAGGGTCTCGCCCGCCTCGCGGGCACGGTCGATACGGTCATCGCCATCCCCAATGACCGCCTGCTGAAACTGGTCCCCAAAGGCACCAGCTTCTTCGAGTCCTTCAAGGTGGCCGACGATCTGCTTCGCCAGGCCGTACAGGGCATCAGCGACATCATCATCACGCCCGGCCTGATCAATCGCGATTTCTCCGACATCAAGGCCACCATGATCGGCATGGGCTACGCCATGATGGGCACGGCCACCGGCCGCGGCGAGAATGCCGCCGTCGAAGCCGCCCGCCAGGCCATCAGTTGCGCCCTGTTGGAAGACAGCCGCATCGCCGGCTCGCGGGGCATTCTCATCAACATCACCGGTTCCAGCAGCCTCGGCCTGCACGAAGTCAACGAAGCCTGCACCATCATTCGCGAAGCCGCCGGGTGCGACGACGTGCAGATCAACTTCGGCGTGATCTTCAACGAGTCGCTCGGCGACGCCGTCAAGATCACCGTCATCGCGACCGGCTTTCAGCCCGAAAACTCGCCCATCCCCGAACGCCTCGGCAGCGTGATCCCCGTTGTGAAAGTGCAGCAGCGCCCGCCGGACCCCGAGCCCCTGGCGGACCTCTTGTATGTCGCCGCCCCACGCGCGCCGGAGTCGGCGCCCGACCCAAAGGGTACCCCGTTCGTCGAGCCCGAGCCCTCACTCGACCTCGACCTCGACGACATCGACACCCCCGCCTACCTAAGGCAAGGCAGGCTACTCAACTAGTAAATCGACCGAATGATAAAGTTCGCCACGTCAGCGGCTCCGTGGAGCCGCTTTTCCAGGCGGCCACCTCGGCATTCGTGCCGAGGTGCCTTCCGGCCTGGATATACCCGCTAGAAAGCGGGCATGGCCGGCGGGGTACCCTCTGGGTCCGCCGGCTCTACGACTTGAGGCTCAGGAGAACCTATTCAGACGGTCGAGCAACTAGAGAAAGACCTTCTCCAGCGGCACGATAAAGTCTATCCCGCTCACCGTTTTCTGGCTCAGGCGCGCGTCATTGGTGACGAATAAATTCGTCGCCGCCGCGGCTGCGCAAGAGAGTTGGATTGCGCCGGGCGGGCGGATGGTCCGGTCGAGGCGCAGCTTGGCATAAATCCGGGCCGCGTCCCGATCGAAGTTCACGACACTCACTCCACGCGAGCCTAGTTGGTGCACTGGTTTGCGGGAACGAGACTTGCGGCGCGCGTGGGTTCAAGTCTACGAGTAGGGCGTATGCGGCCAGGTGGGCGGCTGCCGCTGACGCGGTGCTTGATCATTGTAGTGGCCGACGTAAGAGTGGCAATCGACGCAGAGAGGAATTGCGTTGTCCGTCTCATTTGACCCGTCCTTCTCTGGCGGAACGATGTGATGGACCTCAATATTGACGCCGCAAGCTCTCTTGCGGAAGCAGCAGTGTCGATCGCACCGGACACGAACGTAACAGCGCGCGTCTCCTCGCACGCGCTGCCCGCCGATGACCAGCGCGCGGCCCACGTTTGGGACTCCATCGTCGGGGCCAAGCTGCCGTAATCCGATCCCGCGTGGCAAATGGTAGGTTGGGGCTTATGCAACTCACGATCCGGTTGCTCCGCGAAACGGACGGCCGCTGGATTGCCGACATTTCCGAACTGCCAGGCGTGACGGTGTATGGCGCAACGCCCGAAGAGGCCACTCTAAAGGCCAAGGCCCTTGCGCTCCGCGTGATCGCCGAAGAAATCGAGCACGGGGAAATGCCGCCCGGAGCCGACACGTTACAGTTCTCCATAGCTGCATGAGCGCATGGCTCGCGACCAAGGCTCGGCGCGTGCTTGCGGCGCTACTGCGGATCGGCTGGCGTATCGTCCGCACGTCCGGCTCCCATCGGACATTGCGGCGTGAGGGCGGGCCGCAGTACCGTTTCGCCTACCACGACAAAGAAGAATTGGGGCCGGTCATTCTTGCTGAGATAGCCAAGCATACGGGCTTGCGCCCTGAAGATCTGTAGCGGCGTTTCTCTGCCGGGCCGGATGTAGCGCGGTGCGTTGGCATCGCTCCCACATTTGGAACAGGTACAGGCCGTCCTTCACAGTGGCGTCGCCTCGCGAAGGATCCTGTCGCGCACGTACCAGTGAAGCGATTTCCCGGTGCCGACATGGACCCTGATCCCGAGCAACTCCTGGAGATCCTGAACCAGCCCGGCGTGATCCATCAGGCTCCGGCCCGGCTCCCACGCCACCAGCAGATCGAGGTCGCTATTCTCATTGGCTTCACCGCGGGCCACGGAGCCGAACCCGCGCAGGCTGTGGGCGCCGCGCCGCTCGGCGAGACGGAAAATCTCCTCCCGCCGTTGTGCACGCAGTCCGTCCCGGGTGACCATATCTCCATTGTGCGACGATTCCGGGCTGCAATCATCTTGCCGGCGCTGGTTCGCGGAGGGGCGGCGCCCGAAGGCGAAGGTGCAGTAGTCCACGTGACAAACGGCAGGATGCCGTTGAGGCCCCAACCCCGATATGATCCAAGTATGAAGCTCCTGGTGACACTGGAGGCCGACGAAACCGGCATGCTCGTAGCCGAGTGCCCGGCGATTCCGGGCTGCGTCTCTCAGGGACGGACGGAAGCTGAGGCTCTCGACAATATCCGCGAAGCAATCGCTGGTTGCCTGGCGACACGTGCGGCTCACGGGATGTCACCGACGATTGAAGTCCGCGAAGTCGAGGTTCCGGCCTGAATGGCTTCTCTGCCCTCCGTTTCGGGGCAGCGGGTCGTGGGAGCTTTCCGGAAGGCGGGCTGGGTCAAAGACCGCCAGCACGGAAGTCACGTAATACTGATCAAGGCAGGACATCCGGCGAGCCTGTCCGTACCGCAGCATCGTGAACTGGCCCCAGGCACGCTGCGCGCCCTGATCCGCGCGTCCGGGATGTCGGTGGATCAATTCGTCGATCTGCTCGGAGTTGCGGCAGTGAACTCGGCGTGGAGCTACCCTCGGATGTCGTGGGATGTCTTGGCGGGTTTTGAACGAAATCTACAATGCCAAAGGAATCAAGCGGAGATTGGTAGCGCTAACGGGAGTCGAACCCGCTGTCCGCCAGTTCAGTTCAGTCCAGTTGGGTCTAAGTGGTTGTCGTTTCAGTACAGTTGGTGTTCGGAAAGTGATAGAACATACGCCACGAATCCGTGACGTCCTGCCCCGGTCCTGCCCCGGTGCTGGTTTTCGGCGCACCAAACCGCGCGCGAAACCGCCCAAGCACCCGGCGCGCTGAAGCGCTGCCACCGCATCAACCAACTTGCCAAATTTAACCAACTAGGTTAACGTAGTTCCATGGAGAAACGAACGCCGCACCGTAAGCTGGCGGTCGTCAAGGACCTGGTCGCGGCGGGCAAGGTCCGCGCCACCTTTTCGGCGCTCGCCGGCGGCGCGGCCTTGGGGTTCGGTTTCGAGGAGATCATCGGCGTCGTTGCGGCGCTCATGCCGAGGGACTTCTACAAGAGCATGACAACACACGCCGATCACCGCGTCTGGCAGGACGTCTACCGGCCAAAGACGCCGGCCGGCGAGGTGTATGTGAAGCTCACGGTCATCGACGACGTGTTGATCGTGTCGTTCAAGGAGTTATGAAGGAAGGAGTAAATGCCATGAAATGCCCATCCTGCGCGGGGGCGAAGCTGGTGCGCGACACGCGCGATATCCCGTATACCTACAAAGGCGAAACGACGACGATTCCGGCCGTGCGCGGCGATTTCTGCCCGGCCTGCGGGGAAAGCGTCCTCGCCGCGGCGGAAGCGTCGCGTGTTAGCGCGGCGATGCTGGAGTTCAATAAGCAGGTGAACGCCTCCATTGTCGATCCCGGCTTCATTGCGCGCGTCCGCAAAAAGCTCTCGCTCGACCAGCGCCAGGCAGCCGCGATTTTTGGCGGTGGCCCCAATGCGTTTTCGCGCTACGAAAACGGCAAGACCAAGCCGCCGCTCGCCCTGGTGAAACTCCTCATGGTGCTCGACCGGCACCCCAATCTGCTGAACGAGGTCCGGTCCGGGCAATAATGGGCGTTGCAGACGCAGAGCGTTCTCGGCCCATTCCGATTCTTGCTGATCTCCGTCGCCGGATGGATGAATCAACCGCGGCGACTCGCCCTTGACTATCTTCGTGAAGAGAATCGGGTGCTCAAAGAACAGCTTGGTGGCAGGAGGCTTCGACTGAACAACGACCAGCGCCGGCGTCTGGCGTCCAAGGCGAAACGGCTGGGTCGCCGGCTTCTCGCCCAGGTGGCCACGATTGTCACACCGGAGACCCTGTTGCCTGGCATCGGAAACTGGTCGCCCGGAAGTACGACGGAACCGCAGGTCGCTCACCAGGGCGACCTCGCACCGCCGGAGAACTCGAGGCGCTGGTCGTGCGAATGGCGGAAGAGAACCGGGATTGGGGCTATCGGCGAATCGAAGGAGCACTATCCAATCTGGGGCACGAACTGGCCCACAGTACGATTGCGCAGATCCTCAAAAGACACGGGCTCGAGCCGGCGCCGGAGCGGAGCCGGAAGACCACGTGGAAGGAGTTTCTGAGCCGGCATTGGGAACTGATTGTGGCTTCGGATTTCTTCACCGTGGAAGTGTGGACCCGGCGAGGGCTCGAGCGATGGATGGTGCTCTTCTTCATCGACCTGTCCACGCGAAAGGTGGAGATTGCGGGTATCGCGCGGTTGGTGGACGGATTATGGATCAGCTAGATCGCCCGCAATCTCACGGATGCGGAGGAGGGCATCCTGACTGGAAAACGATACCTTATTCACGATCGCGACCCGCTGTTCACGGCCGGGTTCCTGACGATGATTGCCGGCGCCGGAGTGGAGTCGGTGAAACTCCCACCGCGGTCTCCGAATCTGAACGCCTACGCGGAGAGGTTTGTGCGCAGCATCAAGGAATCCTGTCTGGACCGCTTGATCTTCTTCGGTGAGGAGTCGTTGCGGGCAGCCATTCAGAACTTTGTTGCGCATTATCACAGCGAGCGCAATCATCAAGGCTTGGCAAACCAACTCATCAGTCCGGAAGCTGGCCATCTCAAAAACGCAGGTTAGGTGGAGCGCCGCCAGCGCCTGGGCGGAATGCTGAACTACTACTACCGCGCCGCTGCCTGAGCGGTCAAATTCCGATCGAATGCGGAGTGCGGCTGTGCGCCAGGTGCCTGCCGGTGCCGGGGTATAGCCGCGCACGGGCCGGGCCCGCGCAGTTTCACCACGCTCGGTTCGGAACCCGCAGCCGGCGAGCGTATTCCCAAGGCTTGGCAATACATCTGTACCCCTACGCGGCAACCCAATTCTAGAAACAGCCCGAAGAAGGCGGGAATTTGAGTTTTCGGACCCTACGGGGGAATGTTCTTGCTGGAGCGTTGCGCGTCGTTCCCTGTCGTGCCCCGTTGCCTGTAAGTTATTGATTCTTTGGTAGCGCTAACGGGAGTCGAACCCGTATTTAAGCCTTGAGAGGGCTCTGTCCTAACCATTAGACGATAGCGCCACGGGTGAGTCCCATTGTAGCAAAACTCAGGCGGCCACACTGTGGTCACGCCGCCGCGGTCACGCCGCCGCGGTCACGCCGCCGCGCCTGTAGCGCGTGATAGATAATGAGAGGGAATGCGGCGCCTGCTTTTGCTTTGCACCATCCCGTGCCTTCTGGCGGCGGACGACCGTTGGGTGAAGTTCACCCGCGGCCCGTTTGAAGTCATGACCGACGCGGGCGCACGCAGCGGCCGCGAAACCATGGTGCGCTTCGAGCAGTTCCGCAACGCGCTCGGCCAGATTGTCGGCGAGGACGATTTCGAGACGCCCTTGCCGCTGCGCATCTTCGTCTTCAAGAACGCCCAGGGCTGGACCTCCACCGCGCCCCTGACCGAGGGCCGCGACCGTTATGCCATCGTGCTCGGCGAGAAGAGCGCGGTGACGCCCGAGATCTATAGCGAACTGACGCGGCTGTTTCTGAAGACCAACACCACCCAGATGCCGCCCGCCTTCGAGCGCGGATTGGTCGCGTTCTTCTCCACCTTCGAGGTCAACGGCATCCGCATCACCGCCGGCAAGCCGCCGGCCAAGCCCGATCTGGATTGGGCGCGCATCCATCTGATGGTGGCCGATCCGGATTACTACGGCAAGATCCGCGTGCTGCTCTACAACCTGCGCCATGGCGTGGCCGACGACCCGGCCTATCGCAACGCGTTCTCTAAGTCCGCGGCAGAGGTGGAAGCCGCCGTTAAGAAGCATTTCGCCGCCGGGAATTTCCAGACCACATCGCTGCCCAGCCGCCCCATGGCGGAAGGCGATTTTCCGGAGCGGCAGGTGTCGGCGACGGAGATCTCTCTGGCGCGCGCCGACCTGCTGGTGGGCGCGCAATCGGCCGCCGAATATCGGAAACTCCTTCAGGGACATGAGAAGGTGGCGGAAGCCGAAGAGGGACTCGGACTGCTGGCGCTGCGCGAGCGCCGCACCGATGAAGCGCGCCAGAATTTCGCCTCCGCCGTGGAAGCCGGCAGCACCAGCGCGCGCTGCTATATCGAGTACGCGAAGCTGGAACCCGACCGCGATAAGGCCGAGGACGCGCTGCGTAAAGCCGCGGGCATCAACCCGAAGCTCGCGGAGCCCTTTGCGCTGATGGCCGCCCGCGATACCGATCCACGCCAGCGCCTCATGCACTGGAAGGCCGCCACCGAGCGCGATCCGCGCAACACTAAGTACTGGCGTTCGCTTGCCGAAACCTACCTGGACGAGAACAACTACGGCGAAGCCGGCAAAGCCTGGCGCGGCGGCGAACAGGCCGCCACCGACCCTGCCGAGCGCGAGAGATTTCACCGCGCGCGGATGCTGGTGGAGCAGCAGCGCCTCGATCACGAGGAGGCCGAGAAACGCCAGGAAGCCGAAGAGAAGGCGCGTGAGCTCGCGCGCCTGAAGACCCAGGCCCTCGCCGACCTTCACAAGGCCGAAGCCAAATACAGCGACGGAACGCCGGTGGGCGGCGACAAGCCCGTGCCGTGGTGGGAGGGGCCAAAGCCCGAGGGCAAAGTCAGCGGCACGCTGAAACAGGTGGATTGCCTGCCCAAACAGCAGGCGCGGCTCTCCATCGAGGACGCGTCGCATAAGCTGGTGAAATTGCTGGTGGCCGATCCATCGAAGGTGGTGTACACCGGCAATGGCGAGGTGTCGCTGGGCTGCGGCGCGCAGAAGCCGCGCAAGATTACGGTCGAGTACTTCCCGAAAGCCAACGCCCGGCTGGCCACCGCCGGCGAGGTTGCCACCATCGAGTTCCAGTGACAGTTCCAGTGAACCAGGCCGGCACTCAGGTCAACGACGCTGCGCGCTACCGCTGGCTGGTGCTGGCGGTATTCGTGCTCTCCACCGCCATCAACTACCTGGACCGCGCCACGCTCTCCGCCCTGGCGCCGGTGCTGACTAACGAGTTCCACCTTTCCAACGCGCAGTACGGTTTGATCGGCAGCGCCTTCAGTCTGACCTACGCGGCCAGCGCGCCGTTCGCCGGATTGCTGATCGACCGGATCGGGCTGAACCGCGCGATCAGTTTCGCCGTCGGGGTCTGGTCTGGCGCCGGCATCGCCACCGGCCTGACCAGCGGACTGGGTGGACTCGTGGGTTGCCGCGCGGTCCTCGGGGTGGCCGAAGCGGCCGGCATTCCCGCGGCCGGAAAGGCGATCCACCAGTACCTGCGCCCCGGCGAGAGAGCGCTCGGCAACGCGGTCAATCAGGCCGGCGTCAGCCTGGGCTCGGTGGTCGCGCCGCTGCTGGCCACCTGGATCGCGCTGCGCAGCGGATGGCGCCATGCGTTCGTGGTGACGGGTGTGCTCGGGCTCGCCTGGATTCCGCTCTGGCTCTGGGTGTCGCGCCGCGCGCCGGCCGCGCCCCGGCCGGCGCAACCTCGCGTGGCCGATGCGGCCATGTTGCGCGACCGCCGCCTTTGGGTGTTTGCCGCGGCCAACGCGTTGAGCATGGTGGGCTACTTCTTCTGGTTCTTCTGGACCTCGAAGTACATGGTGGACGTGTACCGCCTCACGCTCCAGCAAGCTGCCTGGTACGTCTGGATTCCGCCGGTATTTGCGTGCTGCGGCGGCTTCCTCGGCGGCTGGCTCTCCCTGCGATTTGTCGAACGCGGCCGGGCGGCGCCGGCCGCGCGCTTCCGCGTGTGCCTGGCGGCCGGCGTGGTTTCTCTGGCCACTGCCGCCCTGCCGTGGGCGACTTCGCCAGGGTGGGCCGCGGCCGGAATTTCGCTTAGCATCTTCGCCGTGGCGGCCTTCAGCGTCAACATGTATACCTTGCCGCTGGATACCTTTGGCGCCGCGCCGGCGGCGTTCGCCATTTCCATTTTGGTGTCGAGCTATGGCGCGATTTCGACCATCCTCGGCCCGGCAATCGGCGCGGTGATCGACCACCGCGGATACACGCCGGTGATCGTGGCGGTGGCGTTCACTCCGTTGGCGGCGAGCGCGGTGCTGTGGTTCACGAGGTCCACGCGATGAAGCAGTGGATCTTCCGCCTGCTCGGCAAAGGCCCGGAAGCCGTGGTGGTCACCTTTTCGAGCGGCGAGCCCGAACTGTGCCGCCGCATGGCGGAAGAGGTGCGCCGGCTAGTTCCCGGCCGGCGCCACTTCGTCGCCACCGCGGAGAATTGGGCCGAACTGAAACACGAGTTAAAGCCTTACCGCATCGGTCTCGCGCCGGTAATGCTGACGCGCGAAGCCAACCCGCTGCGGCGCGCGGCCTACCGGCTGGCCCCGCACAAGATCCTGGCGTACAACTCGCGCCTGGAGCGCCATCACCTGCACTTCGATCTGGCCTCGCTGCTGTTCTGGCGCGGCGTGCCGCTCGATCGTATCTATCTGCGCCCGTGGTGGTGGCCGTGGAAGAAGCGCGAGTGTTCCGTGGTGCCCTCAGGCTATCGCGTGGTGGAAGGTCGCGCGTGCAGCGCGTGCAGCGAGGGTCGCCGCCGGGTGGCCGTGCTCTCGCCGTACTTCCCTTTTCCCCTGGCGCATGGCGGCGCCGTGCGCATCTACAATCTTCTGCGCGAGATGGCGAAGCAGTTCGATATCGCGCTGTTCGCCTTCACCGATGGTCCAGTGGAGATGGCGCCGGTGTTGGAGTTTTGCGCGCGGGTGGTGCTGGTGGAAAAGCCGCGCTATCGCGAGCCGCGCTGGAGCACGCTGCTGCCGCCCGAGGTCCACGAGTTCCGCTCGCCCGCCATGACGCAGGCCATCCACGAGGAGCGCCGCGTCTTCGGCTTTCAAACCCTACAGGTGGAGTACACGCAACTCGCCGAGTACGGCGCGGAGTACGGCGGCGACATCCTGGTGGAACATGACGTCACTTTCGACCTGTTCCAGCAGATCGCGCGCCGCGAGCGCACGCTTTCCGCCGCGTGGGACGTCTTCCGCTGGCGCCGCTTCGAAACCCGTGCCCTCCGGCAGTTCCCGCGCGTGGTCGTGATGTCGGAGAAAGACGCCGAGATGGTGGGCGTTCCAAGCGTTGTGATCCCCAACGGTGTGGATCTCAAGCGCTTCCGCGCCGCGCCCGAAGCCCCTGGCGAGCGCCTGCTCTTCATCGGCAGCTTCCGTCACTTTCCCAACGTCGCCGCCTACCGCTTCTTCACCGAGGAAGTCTGGCCGCTTCTGCGCGACAAGTTCCCGCAAATGTCGCTCACCGTGGTCTCTGGCGCCGATTATCTCACTTACTGGCGCGCCTTCACCGATTCGCCCGAACCAGCGCCCGACCCGCGCATCCGCCTGCTCGGCTTCGTGAACGATGTGCGGCCGCTGTACGTGGAGAGCAATCTGGTGCTGGCGCCGACCACGGTCTCCGCGGGCACCAATGTGAAAGTGCTGGAAGCCATGGCGATGGAACGCGCCGTCGTCTCGACTTCCTCGGGATGCGCCGGCTTGGGCTTACTGCACGGCCACAGCGTATGGGTGGCCGATTCGGCGGTGGCCTTCGCGGCCGGGGTGGCGACGCTGATCAACGACCCCGAGCGCCGCCAGCAGATGGCGCGCGCCGCCTACGGGGTCGCCCTCCGCAACTTCGACTGGGCCGCCATCGGCGAAAAGCAGCGGGCGCTGCTTCAATCCATGAAATAGGGCACCCATCGTGACAACCGCTCCCTGACGGTCGCGGCTCCGTTAGGGGGCGCACAATTGCACACCGAGCCGCGACCGTAAGGGAGCGATATTGTCACCAGGATCGTTACTGCCCCAGAATGATCTTCCGCGTCGTCATGCCATCCTTGATTTCGACCTGCTCGGTGGCCTGCCGCCCATCCTTCTCGA
>Ga0208079_1000175_pt1 | contig 36470 bp, 28 predicted proteins | sample NGESurdeep092012_5_FD_184474 | JGI IMG/M metagenome (GOLD analysis project Ga0208079, IMG submission 184474) | Arctic peat soil microbial communities from Barrow, Alaska - NGEE Surface sample 210-2 deep-092012 (SPAdes) | ecosystem: Environmental > Terrestrial > Soil > Wetlands > Peat ... | reverse complement strand
GAAAAACCTCGGTTTTAAGATATTTATATAAAGATACTCTATTTCCCACAACTTGAGGCTCAATTTAGGTGCGGTGGTTCAGATGGTTACACAAACTGGATTGATAATACTTTGCAGATTAGAAGAACAGCAAATACGCTTTGGTCAAAGGATGATAATTTTGAGTTTAAAATTTTTAGTTCACCTGAGGAACTTGAATTGGCAATAAAAGAGAAGAACGAATTAGGTTTTTCAGCAAGACTTACTGCAGGTTTTTGTTGGAAGTGGAGTAATGAAATAAATTCTGATGGAAGTTTGGTGAATGATGTTGTAGTTGGATATTTTGAACGCCCTTGGAATGCAAGAGAGGGATTAACTGGTATGAAAAAGGGTATTCCAAAATCGCAATTTTGGGCATATGATGAAGGTGGCATTGACCAAATAGGCTGCATCTATACTGCCCAAGGTTTTGAATTCGATCATGTTGGAGTGATTTTTGGAAACGATTTAAGATTTAACCTTAATAATTCAATTTGGGAAGGTTATCCCGAAGAATCGTATGACACTCAAGTAAAAAGTTCAGATAATTTTTTGCAACTTGTTAAAAACACATATAGGGTCCAGAGGGATGAAGGGTTGTTATGTTTGCTTCATGGATAAAGAGACTGAGTATTTCTTCAAGTCAAGAGTGGAGAATAGGGGTTAATGTTTGTTGTATAAGGAAATAGTTTCTCAAGGTAACATGCTCAACTTATATGAAAGCAAAAACAATTGAAAATGGCAATATAAAAGTCTGGCACGACAACGAAGAAGAGTTTATAATCGTCAATAAAAATGAACCATTATATGATACAATAATCGATGCCAATTTACTCCAGAGAAAATACGGCAAAATGTTGGTTGAAGAAGTCAGTGATGCTGACTTAGAAAGTATTCATGGCGTTCAAATTGCTATTGATGATTCATTACAGAATCAATTTGACAATCTGATTATAAATGAGTTAGATAAAATATTTGATGAATTTAATTCAATATTTAAAACGCATCTCACGTATTATAAAAATTCTAATGATCTTATAAGTATTATATTCGGTGAACTCAAAGACTATCAAGAATTTCTTCAAGATTACTTTGGTGGATTTTTAATTAAACTGTTTGCCTTTAAAGTAGATATCTTAGCAACTGAAGATAAGAACGATTTAATAAAAGGACTATCAGGATTTATTTCAAAATTTGCTGATGAATATTTGAAATTATATCTGGAAGTCAGTAGAGAAAAGAAATTTGCTTGCATAATAAGTGTTAAATAAATTGAGTGCTTATCTTCACCGCAGTAAATAAATCCATCATCTAATCGACAATATTAAAAATGTATATAAGCCAAATGCCTCATTTCCTTGACGAAAAAGGAAACATTCCAACAGAAATGCCGAAGCAAGCCAGAGAATTGGCGAGTTTCATGGCATTGGTAGTTGATAGTACAACCAAAACATTGCCATCAACTCTTACCTCAACAGATATTCGTTGTTTTAATAAGGGATGCCATGGATTGATTAAAACTGCATTAATGCCAAAGACAGAAGAAATTCATTGGTACTGTCCTGACTGCGAAAATGAAGGTGTAATAAGTGGCTGGCAGGGTACGAAATGGGATAACAGGTTATTTCGCAAATAAAAACGATTATCTACCGCTTTATCTACCATAAAGAAAAAATCCGCAGTAAATTGCTTATTTACTGCGGATTAATCATGTCATGAGTCGGGGTGAGAAGACTCGAACTTCCGGCCCCTACGTCCCGAACGTAGTACGCTACCAACTGCGCCACACCCCGATTGGTCATTCCGGATAGCAAAAATAATAAATTTCCGTAAGGATTTATTATTCTTGTCTGATAGTTGCTCATTTAAAAACCTATTGGTTCTTTTTATCTATATTTTTTTAACCTTTGCCAGATAAAATTACTCCGGTCCAATGACTAACTACAACCGTATCTCATCTATCGATATAATGAGGGGACTTACCCTCGTTCTGATGCTATTCGTGAATGATCTGAATATGAGCATTGCACCTGCCTGGCTTGGACACCGGGCTGCTGATTTCAACGGAATGGGCCTCGCCGACTGGGTGTTTCCGGGATTCCTTTTTATTGTAGGTATGGCAATTCCTTTTGCATTCTCCAGAAGATTCTCTTCAGGACAATCTCTTTATGATATAAGTCGTCATATCATCACCCGTTCTCTGAGCCTTATCATTATCGGAGTACTCATGCTTAACAGCGGAAGGGTCAACCCCGAACTCACAGGTATAAGCAAAAACCTTTGGGCAATTTTGATGTACCTGGCAGTATTCCTTTTCTGGAACGATTATCCCGATAAGGAAAATAAGTTTTTTACAATCACCGGTCTTAAAATATTAGCACTTTCAATCTTTGTATTCCTGATCTTTAAATTCCGATCGGGTCAACCGGCGAATAATGGTTCGTTGATTACAAGCTGGTGGGGTATCCTGGGACTAATAGGTTGGGGATATCTTGTATCTGCTTTTGGTTATGTTCTTTGCCGAGACTCAATTTTGAAAACATCTTTGCTGGTACTGTTCTTCCTTATTATGAATATGCTATCGGACTGGAAATTGCTTGGTTTCCTCGATCCTGTAAAACCATTCTTTGGAATTATTATTGAAGGAAACGTGCCTTTCATCGTCTTAAGCGGATTATTAGGCGGATTGATAATAAAAAAGATACCAATTATAGAATTTAAAAAGGTAATTTTAATCTTTGCAGCGCTGGGAATATTTTATCTGGCTGCCGGATTCATCCTCCGAAAATGGTTTATCATCTCAAAAATCCAGGCCACACCAAGTTGGGGAATGATCTGTAATGGGATCAGCTTCTTTGTATTCATATTGTTATACTGGATAATTGATGTTAGAAACAAAATAAAATGGGCAACCTTCCTGCAGCCTGCAGGGGAGAATTCCCTTACAACTTATCTGGCTCCAGACATACTTTATTACCTCATCTGGAGCTCGGGAGTCCCTTTCCTCATATATAAACAATCGCACGAACCAATTATAGTTGTGGCCGGATCCATTGTCTGGGCACTATTAATGGTCGGATTGACTGCTTTGCTCGCAAGGCTGAAAATAAGATTAAGGATATAATAGTTATAAATCAAGACTTATACAGAGCAACACAAGACCCCTCGCTGGTTCGCAGCACCTCACCTAAAAGGGGAGGAAATCATCACACATTTAGTGAATTTAAGCCCCCCTTGGGGGGTTTGGGGGTAAAAACCGGGGGAAGAAAGAGGTTCGGGGGTCAAAAACTATCAGCGCCATATCTTATCAATACCATAAAATACAGCCTTGTTTAGTATTGTTGACCCTCCTCTGGAGAACATTTTAAGACTGGTATACTTCTGTGTCGGGAAGACCAATGTCGTCACAACCATCCTGCCATCGTCAATAAATATTTCCACAGAAGCGGCATCGACCAGAATATGCAGTTTTAAAGTGGCTTCTGCAATATATGGTGCAGTGGATATACCTGCAAACTCATTCGAGAAACCAGAATTGCCTGCGGATCGCCGATCGATATAAAATTGCTTCTTAATCGTTGAATACCCGATTACTAATCTTTCTTTAAGATTATTTTCGAAGACAATTCCCAGAGTATCTGCCCGGGCTCCTGAAAGATTAAAACCAAAGAACAACTCACTTTGCATAAGTTGAACTTTCCCGGATGATATTTCTTTTTCACCAATAAATTCCAGTTTTTTAAAACTGGCTGTATCTGAAGCTATTCGCAGATCCCCAAATTCTCTGATAGGTTTTGAAGCCAGAAAAAGCTGCCCATTATCCCTAATTAAAGATAACTCACGAGGGATTGTCATAGCTCCGCGCCAGACAGTTGTAGGAACAGCTGAAGCATAATTCCAGTTGCTCATCCAGCCAATAAATAATTTTCTGTCATCGCTAACGGGAATATTTGACCAGGTTACCCCGGCATAATCGTCCCTGCCCCAATCAAGCCACTTAATATTTATATCATCAGGGATAAATTTATGGCCGTCAAAGTCACCGGTAAAATACTGGGTAGCTGAACCCTTGTTGGGTCCCCCCGGATTTATACTTACGAGCATTACCCATTTTGTTACATCCGTACCTTCAATTTTAAGAGGAAAAAGGTCGGGGCATTCCCAAACACCGCCATGAGCACCTGATCCTTTACCAAACTCACTCTCAAAAGTCCAGTCTTTCAAATTTGGTGAAGAATAAATGTTTACCCTGTCATAAACAGCCATAATTAATTCCCATTTATGCATTTGCTCATTCCAGAACATTTTTGGATCCCTGAAATCACGCTTTCCCGGATTTTTAAGAACAGGGTTCCCCGAATATTTTTTCCATGTTCTCCCTTTATCAATACTATAAGCAACACCCTGATTCTGAAACCTGATGCTGCCGCTCTTTTCGAGGATAGGATTATGGTAGGTAAATATTGCGACCATAGGAGGAATGCTATCGGTATCAAATCCTGAGGTATTTGTTGAATCTACTACAGCGCTTCCCGAAAAAATATATCCGAGTGAATCAGGATAAAGTGCTATGGGCAAATGTTTCCAATGGATCAGATCTCGGCTAACAGCATGTCCCCAGTGCATCGGTCCCCATACAGTGCTGTCGGGATAATATTGATAAAACAGATGGTATTCATTATTAAAATAAACCAGACCGTTTGGGTCGTTCATCCAGTGGGCTTCGGGGGAGAAATGAAACTGAGGTCGGTATTGCTCCTGGTAATAAGTGGATGGGCCTTCAATCCTGGAAATTTCGTGGGTTTTGTTTTTGCAGGAGAAGGCAAGCAACGTGAATGCTAAAATCCAAACAGGATGCACTAAACATTTATTCATTGTGTTTCATATTTAATTATGAATACTCATTGAATAAGGATAAGCACCGGTTGATGTGCCCCTTTTCTTATCCGGAACATTTGTCATTGTGAACTGAAGTGTTCCTCCTCTCTGCAACTCACTGTGGCGGATATAGTTTCTGTCAAGTCCCTTTTTATTAAGCCTGATATCTTTTATATAAATGTTCTCCTTGCTGTTTCCATGTGCATCAATCACCAGCTTATTACCGTTCCCGAATGCCAGGGTCACCTTGTTAAATAGCGGAGAACCAAATACATATTCTCCTGTTCCCGGGGTAACAGGATAGAACCCAAGTGATGAAAACACATACCATGCAGAGGTCTGACCATTATCCTCATCACCACAGTAGCCGTCGGGTGTATAATTATAGAGTTTGTCCATTACATCACGAACATGATATTGAGTCTTCCATGGCTCTCCTGCATAGCTATAAAGATAGATCATATGCTGAATTGGCTGATTACCATGAGCATAGTTTCCCATATTAGCTATCTGCATCTCCCTGATTTCATGAATCACTACTCCATAATATGAATAGTCAAAAACAGGAGGTACTATAAATACAGAATCAAGTTTTGCGAGAAAATTATCCTTCCCTCCCATCAGATTAACAAGTCCTGCAACATCCTGGAAAACACTCCAGGTATAATGCCAGCTATTTCCTTCAGTAAAAGCATCACCCCATTTATAAGGACTGAATGGAGACTGGAAAGAGCCATCGAGATTTCGACCCCGCATCAGCTTTCTACCGTCGTCAAAAACATTTTTATAATTCATTGCCCTTTTCGCATAAAGGTCAATCTCATCCTGTGGTTTTCCTAATTTCTTAGCAATCTGCCAGATACAAAAATCTGCATAGGCATATTCAAGAGTACGGGCTGCATTCTCGTTAATACCCACATTATAAGGCACATAACCTAGTTTATTGTAATAATCTGCTCCCATACGTCCGACAGAAGAAACAGGTCCCGGCCCTTTTGTATTTTTAACAACGGCCTGGTATAATGTTTCAATATCATAGCCGCTTATTCCCTTAATGTATGAATCGGCTATCAATGATGCTGAATTGGAACCGATCATGCAATCGCGATGGCCCGGACTTGCCCATTCGGGAAGCCAACCGCTCTCTTTGTAAGCATTTGCAAGACCCGACATAATTTTACTGTCGACATCGGGATACATGAGTGTGACAAAAGGGAAAAGGGCCCTGAATGTATCCCAGAATCCGTTATCGGTATACATGTAGCCGGGAAGGATTTCCCCGTTATATGGACTATAGTGCACAACTTCGTTTTTCTCATTGATCTCGAAAAACTGCCTCGGGAAGAGTATCATCCTGTAAAGACATGAATAGAAAGTCCGTTGCTGATCAAGAGTACCGCCCTCTACCTCTATGCGTCCAAGCTGTTTATTCCAGGCTTCTTTCCCCTCCTTCATTATTGTTTCAAAATCTTTTGAGCCGGTTTCACGGGTCAGATTTAATAATGCCTGTTCCTGACTTATGAAGGAGGAAGCAACCCTGACATTTATCTTTTCACCCCTTTTAGTCCTGAAACCAAGTACAGCTCCGGAATGATCACCTTCCTGTTCAAGATCATTCAAATTCAATGTATCACCATGCCAGGTATGCGTTGATGTGAAATCATGGTCAAAAATTGCGACAAAGTAATTATGAAAATTTGCAGGAACTCCACCATGATTGTTCCTGCAGTAACCTATAACTTTTCTCTCGGACGGAATTATTTTTACCATTGATCCTTTGTTAAATCCATCCAATAAAATGTATGAGGAATCACTCTGAGGAAAAGTAAATCTGAATAGGGCAGATCGCTCGGTTGGAGTTACTTCTGCAGTAACATCATAATCTGCCAGGTAGACACTATAGAAATAAGGCTTTGCTACTTCAGCCTTATGTGAGAACCAGGATGCCCTTTCATTTTCACCTAACCTTATTTTGCCTGTTATTGCCATCAACGAAAAGGCTGCATAATCGTTTATCCACGGACTTGGCTGATGAGTCTGTTTTATCCCCATAATTTTGTTATCATTATAGGTATAACACCAGCCATTACCCATATTTCGCGTCTGTGGTGTCCAGAAATTCATCCCCCATGGTAATGCAATTGCAGGATAAGTATTGCCATTTGAAAGTTTATATTCAGAGTCTGTCCCCATCAGAGGATTCACCAGGTCAGCGGGGTCCTTCTCACTCTTTTTACCATGTTCCTGAATTAAAACCCTAATTAGTAACAGTGCTAGTATGAGCAATCCGGCAAAAAGCCTTCTCTTAGATGTTCCTGAGATGAATTTACGATAACCTCTTTCTGAATGATCTTCAAAGTTCATATTAAATATATTTTATTATAAATATATCGAATTGTCTTAATAAGTCAAATGAAATTTACTCAAAGGATATCTATAAAAATAAGTCTCTCCTCCTTTTTGAAGGAGAGCCTGCCCCGCCTAAGCGGGGAGTACCCCGAAGGGGGGAGGTGGTTGGTTAATTAATAAAAACGAGTCAACCACCCCGGCCTTCGGCCACCCCTCCTTCAAAAGGAGGGGAGAGTTCGTCAAGAATAATAATTAAACTAAGCCAGCCAGAACCAGTTTTTCAATTTTCTGGAAGACAATCTCGGGTGTCTGCCAGTTCATACATGCAAAATCTCCTCTCCCGCATTCTCCTTTCCCGTAAATGGTACAAGGCCGGCAAGTCAGAGCATCAACAGGGATACGGATCGAAAAACTTTCAGGTTGCATCCATGCAGAAAAACCGCTTAACGGATCAGTACCTCCCCATATTGAGATGACTTTTGTACCCACCAAAGCTGCCATATGCATGTTGGAAGAATCCATCGCTATCATCATATCAAGCCTACTCATGAAGAGGAGTTCTTCATCGAGACTAAGTTTTCCGAAAAGGTTTGCAGTTCCCGGTATTTTTCCCTGCAAAGCTGCAAGCTTTTCGGAGTCTTCTGCACCACCAAATAGCCAGAATCTGCATTTATGTTTTTCGGATATCAGTTGCATTAATCTGACCATATTGTCTTCAGGCCACATTTTCAGTTTATGCTTTGCATATGGTGCAATTCCTATATTTAGCCCGATTCCCATTTCCGAATTGAAATCCGTGTTTAGAATAGTTCCCGGTGATGGAACAATCCATTTATCCTTCGAAGGAATTACATGAAAACCTGCCTTTTCAAACACATCACAATACCTTTCGACGGAGTGCTTCAATCTCCTTTTTACTTTTCCTGTGATCAGCAATCTTTTTTCCTTCCTTCCCTTATCTATCACAGCTACGGGAACTCCGATGAGTCTGAAGAAGAATCTCAGCAATTTGGATCTCAAAACATCATGGAGATCAATTATATAATCAACTTGAGATTGTCTGCTGATGTCTTTAAAAAGTCGTATCAAACCCAGAAATCCCTTATGCCGGTTTTCCAGATCGGGGAATATAAGTTCAAGTCCGTTAACAGAAGAAAAAAAAGGTTTAAAAGCCGGTCGAGTAAGCAGCGCCAATTCAACTTCAGGATATTGTTCCCTCATTCCTTTTAATACAGGAGCAGCGAGAGCAACATCGCCCATAGCTGAAGTTCTTATGACCAAAAGTCGCATTTTAATATTTTTCGTAAGATTTTTCCTCGATAAATCCGGAGGCAGTTTTGATATTGATTTCCCTTTTTAGTTCCGACCGTTTGTCGTTTTTGATATAGACGGCTCTTGCTGTTGAAATAAAATCGTTCCCAAACTCCTTATTTCTTTCAAGGTCACGGATATGGTCTTCTATATCCCAGAGTTCACAATTCACCTCGTATAACGACTTGTACAGCGGGTCTGAAGTTGCAATGATAGAAGTTGAGGCTTTAAAAAGTACATTGTATTCCTTTTGAAGGTTTACAATTTTCACTTTGTCCTTTATCCTTTCAAGCTTTATCTGGATAATAGTGAGCTTATCAATTATCTCACCGTTTGATACTTCGATTTTCATGCTGCGTGTTATTTTGTTCAAAAGTAATATCTTTTCATTGATTTAAAACCCTCAATTCTCCTTTGGACCGAACGAACTCACTACCCATCCCCCTCTCTAATTCTTAGAGAGGGGGCGTAATGCGCATAATATCAAATAGATTCCCCCTCTTTACGAAGTAGAGAGGGGGATTAAGGGGGTGAGTACAAGTGATTATGTGGGGAGGGAGTGTAAATCTAATATGGATCCACATCCACAGCAATCCTCAGGGATGAGGCTCCCTTTTCTTTTTCGAGTCTTTCAATCGTCTCAGTGATCAGTTGTTTGGCTTTTGCCGGAGGTTTTTCCCTTTCAATTTTTATGAGGATTGTTTTAATATACCATAGTTGCACCCGGGAAATAACTGGAGATTCAGGGCCCAGCACTCTTTTGCCGAATATATCTTTCAATTCCTGTCCCAGAATATCTGAGAAATAATTTAGTTGAATTCTGTCCTTGTGTTTGATGTTTATTTTAACCATGCGGCAGAAAGGAGGATAGTTGAATGCTATCCTTTCCTCAGCCTGGATTCTGAACATGCTTACAAAATCGTGACGTAAAACAAGTCTGATTATCCTGTTTGCCGGATCTGAAGTCTGGATAACTACCTTACCCTGCTTCTGCCTTCTACCTGCTCTTCCACTTACCTGTTCCATAAGCTGAAAACTTCTTTCGTGTGCCCTGAAATCAGGATAGTTTAGGAGGTTGTCGGCGTTTAATATACCTACAACAGTAAGATTCTCAAAATCAAGCCCTTTTGAAATCATTTGAGTTCCGATAAGGATATCGATCCGTCGCTCCTCAAAAGCCCTGATTAGTTTATTAAAAGAATTCTTATTCCTTGTGGTGTCCTGATCCATCCTGGCAACTCTCGCTGCCGGAAATACGATCTTTATTTCATCCTCAATTTTTTCTGTGCCAAATCCTCTGGTTACCATCGCTGTCGAATGGCAATTATCACATTTCGCGGGCATACTCGTTGTATAACCGCAGTAGTGGCATACCAGTTTACCGATTCCCTTGTGATATGTAAGGTTTACAGCACATTGAATGCATACAGGAATCCATCCGCATTCAGAACATTCGATATAGGGTGAAAAGCCTCTCCTGTTCTGGAATAGTATTATCTGTTCTGCTTTACCAAGCGCCTCATCCATTGCCTGAAGCAGTTCAGGAGTAAAATGGGATACCATAAGCTTTTTCCTGTAAGCCTCACGGGTATTTGCAAGTATTATTGCGGGCAACTTTATCAGACCGAATCTCTCTTTCAATTCAGTCAGCCCGTACTTCCCATTAACAGCATTATTATAACTTTCTATAGATGGAGATGCTGAACCAAGGATCGTTTTTGCAGAATGCATGGATGCCAGCATAATAGCAGAATCGCGGGCATGGTATCGTGGCGCAGGGTCGTGCTGCTTATATGACCCGTCATGTTCTTCATCCACAATTATCAGGCCCAGATCAGAGAAAGGTAGAAACAGAGACGATCTCACACCAAGAATCAGCCTATAACTCTTAATATGCTCATTTTCTGCGACTTTGTTCCATATCTCAACTTTCTCCTGATCGTTGAAACGTGAGTGATATACTCCGACCAGCGCTCCAAAATGTCTTTTAAGACGGAGTATTATCTGAGTAGTAAGAGCTATTTCCGGAAGCATATAAAGAACCTGTTTCCCTTTTTTTAATTGTTCTTCAATAAGGTGAATATAAATTTCAGTCTTCCCGCTTGAAGTCACTCCATGTAGCAGTACAATATCTTTTTCAAGGAACTGCGATTTGATTGATTCAAAAGCTACCGACTGTGCCGGGCTTAGCTCCTTTACCGGTTCTTTGAAACTGTCGGTTTCAGAAAGTCTTGATACAGTCCGAGAGGTTGACTCAAGAATTCCTTTATCTATCAGCGCCTCTAATGTCAATGGAGAAGAATGCGATTCAGATAGAAGAAGAGATTTGCTAACAGGTAAAATTTCTTCCCCATCAGAATAACCGGTAAGTCTTAAATAAGTTGAAAGGATATCCTGCTGCCTCGGCGCCTTTTTTAGTTTATCAAGAATATCATTTAACTCATCTTCAGAATACTTTGAAGAAAGCTTAACAATTGTCTGAAGACGCGGTTTAAAATTGGCAGGACTAAGTTCGCTGGGAATGGCGGCTTTCATCACCTCTCCTTCGCCACACAAGTAATACTCTGATATCCAGAACCATAATTTGAGTTGAAACGCATTTATAAGGGGTATCTTGTCAGCAACACTGATTATTGGTTTTACATTTTTTATTTCCGGTGGTTTATCATGAATGCTACAAACAATTCCGGAATAAAGATTTCTTCCGCCAAAATGAACAGTAACCATTACACCTGGTCTTACATCTGATGCAATCTCTTCAGGAATCGAGTAGGTGAATCTTCCTCTGACTGCCAGTGGCAAAATAATATCGGCAAAAAGGTTATTTGGCATTCGTTTTAGAAAGATACAAAGTAAGGATAAATTTTGTTTATCAAAGCCTTCGACCCCCTATCTGTAACTAATGAACTCACCTCCCATCCCCCTCTCTAAATCTTAGAGAGGGGGCGGAATGCACAGAAAAACAAGTAGTTTCCCCCTCTTTACGAAGTAGAGAGGCGGACGATCGTTAAGAAATTGCCTTGCAGGCAATTTTAGGGAGGAGCGAGCCTGCAGGGCCGAAAAGAGGGTGAGTACATTTGATCTAGTTCGACTTCACGAAGCTCGACATGACCGTCAGCAGGTGTTCTCTTCTGATTGGTTTTATAAGACAGGCATCACATCCTGCTTCAAGTATGATATCTTTATCATCTTCAAAAATAAAAGCAGTCTGGGCAATAATGGGTATATCTTTCCGGATTTTCCTTATCTCCTTTGTTGCTTCAATACCATTCATCTCAGGCATCTGCATATCGAGAAGAACAACATCAATATCGGGGTTTGCTTTAATTATTTCTATAGCTTCAAAGCCCGATCTGGCAGTAAGAATAGAAACTCCGGTGTCTGTCAGGATACGATTGAGATAAATCAGGACATCCTTATTATCGTCGACAAGAAGACATTTTCTTGAACTCCAGTCTATTGGTTTCAAAACATGTTCGACACTTGCAGCAGAAAGTTTAGGTTTTGTGCTTCCGGCAGGTCTGTACGGTATTGAAAAGCTGAATTCGGAACCCACTCCCTTTTCAGATTGTACAAAGATCCTTCCTCCCATTCTTTCAATGACCTCTTTTGCAAGCGTAAGTCCTATGCCAAGCCCTTCAAAGGGACGATGATGTCCGTCAAATTCCTGCCGGAATTCTTCAAATATCCGTCCAAGGTTTTCTTTGTTTATGCCTATCCCGGTGTCTCTGATTTTAAAAACAACATTCTGATTTTCCAATAAATACGAGAATTCTACTGATCCCTCCAGAGTGAATTTAACAGCATTATCCATAAGATGATTCAGAACTCTCTTAAGCCATATCCTGTCGGTGAAAATAAGGTCGCCTGCATCTTCAAAATGGTTCTTAACATTGAGGATTATAGGCTTTTCATTTCGTCTTATAATCTGTCTTGCTTCTTCAATTATCTCATTTACAATTGCGCTTAATGAAGCCTCTTCGTAGGTAATTTCAATCTGAGAACTTTCGAGCCGTGACAAGTCGATGATATCACCAATTATCTGAAGAAGTTTCTCGCTGTTGTGGTTAATATGTTCAATGTATTCCTCTTTGACTTTATTGGGCAGATTGTTTGTCAGAAGAAGATTTGAAAATCCAACAACGCTATTCAGAGGTGTCCGGATCTCATGCGAAATATTTGCCAGAAAGTTAGATTTCAATCTGTTACTGGCTTCAGCTCCTATATTTGCTTTGATAAGGTCCTCGTGAACCTGTTTCAATCTGGTTATATCACGCGAAATCGTAAGTGCACCTAACACTTCACCAGAATCGCCCCTTACTGTAACTGAACGTGTCGAGAGATTCAAGTAATGACCAGCTTTATGCCTGAGCCGCAATTCAGTTTCAAAAAATCCATTATTTACCAAAGCCTGTTCCCGTCTGAGCTGGTAATCCTGATCGTCGGGATGCACAAGTTCAACCTGATTTAAAGAAGTATAAGATTCTTTATCATAACCGATCATTGTATAAAAAGCTGAATTTGCATATCTCAATTTCCAGTCCCTGTCGTAAAATGAGATCCCATCGTTTGCGGCCTGAACAAGCATCTCATAGAATCTATCAGACTCAAAATGTTTTTTTGTAATCAGTTCTTTCTGAATAGCCAGTTCTTTATTTGATTTCTCAAGGTTGGCATTGATATCCGAAATTTTTTTGTTGCTGTCGAGTAATTCTTCATTTACTTTTTTCAGCTTTAAAGAAAAAAAAATTATTATTGCACAGGTAATTATAAGAAGAGACAACAGAGTCAGAATCAAATGACTAACTGATTGAGATAAGATTACTCCTTCCAGTCCAAACGCCCAGCCTTTAATTATCATATATACGGACAAATGAAATTCTAACACCTGTTTCATTCGAAATTAAAGGAGCTCTCATATTAGTAAAACAGTTAATATCCAGAATAATAATCTGTAGTCTCATCAGTAATTGTTTAACTTGAAACCCCATTTTAAACCCGTGGCAAAATAAATGAAATTTGCTCACTAAAACATGATATATCACAAATATAAATATTCATAATGTCACTTCATCCCGAATGTTTATAAAAAATGCTAAATTGCGGACAGGTATTTAATATTTCCCGTTGCTCTGATTATCAAGGTTAGATTCTGTCTTTTAGGGAGTAGAATAATTGGCTTTTCAGAATTTATTGCTGATAATCAAAGAATAAAAATTTGGTGGTGATGGAAAAAAATGAAAACCAGTTTTCAGGAGGCAGAAGATATAAAAACGATGATATAACAGTATATTGGAAACCCTCGGCATGTATTCATGCTTCTTACTGCTACAGAGAACTGCTTGAAGTATTCGATCCCAGCAGGAGGCCTTGGGTTGACATGAATGGGTCCACGACTGAAAAAATCATTGAAGTAGTAAATTTGTGTCCTACTGAGGCACTCGCCTGGAAGTGGAATGACGAATCAAAAAATGATTCTGTAGGAAGTGATCAGCTTAATCATATCAAGTTCAGGAGACCTGAACTTATGAATTCCTTGGACCCCGATTCGAAAGAACAGCCTGTCACTGTAAAGATTATGCCGGACGGTCCTATAGTCATCAAGGGCAATTTTACCCTGGATTATAATGGTAATTCAAAAGAAATTCACGATAGCATGATCTCAATCTGCCGATGCGGAGTAAGCGACCACATGCCATTCTGCGACGGGCAACACAGGAAAGCCGGTTTCACTGGTTAATTTTTCAGGTATGCAAGATAAAAAAGAAAGTAAATCTCAGGCCGTTATTGAAGTTATTGATTTCGGACCTTTGAAAATCACCGGTAATTTTTTACTGAAGGATGTACAGAGGGATAAAGAAGAATCCCCGGGAGAGATCCTGCTCTGCAGATGCGGAAAATCAGCGAATAAACCGTACTGTGATGAATCTCATAAAAAATGAGCATCGGTGAACTTACCTTGCGACTACATGATAGCAGTTCTGAACTTTCTCGTATGTAGCCCAGCACTTATTTTCTGCTCTTAATTGCCAGATAACCTCAGCAAGAGCCTCTTTTAGAAATTTCTTGTCACAATTTGTCAATATCCATTTTCGGGCAATAAACCTTTTATAACTGATATCAAAAGCATTTCCATATAGGTGTGGACTATTTTTGGACGCATTACCGTTGTATCTTCTCAGGCTCCTTACATTATCTGTTTTCCTTGTCATGGAGGTTATAAAGAACTTAACCCCATTTAGTCCTTTTTGCGAAGATTTTTCTCTTAACCGGGTGGCAATTTCATCGAGGAGTATTTTGCTGTCTCTTGTAACACAGGGGTAACTGAAGGTCATTCTCTCAACGACATAGCTGTTTCCGCTTTTCACATTTACAAGCTTCCCTTCTGAAATTCTTTTCTTCAGTTCACTCTCGTCCTTACATACATTAATCCCTTTCAATTTCGCGGCAGCGGAATAATCTACAATCCTGTCATTAAGCTTTCTGCTGAACTCTTTTTGTTTGTAGTCTAAACACCTTGTACTAAAGTAAGATGATAATGGTGTTTTTCGATCTCTCTTAATAAATAACCAGACTGAAATAAAGATGAAAAGGACAACAGAAAATATTTTTAATATAAGGACAAGGCGCGATTTATTGAATTTCATTACCAGGACAATTTCAATTCGATCATTTAGTTTAAAACCCTTGTTACCAGCTCAGCCGCTTCCCTGAAAGAAATAGCTGAAAATACCTCAAGTCCTGAATTATCAATAATTTTTTTTGCTTCTTCAGCGTTTGTTCCCTGCAGACGTACTATAACTGGAACTCTTATCTTGCCGATCGATTTATAAGCCTCAACAACACCATTGGCTACCCTGTCGCACCTCACAATTCCACCGAAGATATTTATAAGAATTGCTTTTACAGCAGGATCTTTAAGAATAATGCGAAAGCCGGCTTCAACAGTTTTTGGACTTGCTCCGCCTCCGACATCCAGAAAATTTGCAGGCGATCCTCCTGAAAGCTTGATGATATCCATAGTTGCCATTGCCAAACCAGCTCCATTTACCATGCACCCTACATTGCCATCGAGTTTTACGAAATTCAGGTTATGCATACCTGCCTCAACATCAACAGGATCCTCTTCATTTAAGTCCCTCATCGCCAAAAGATCTGCATGCCGGAACAATGCATTGTCATCAATAACAAGTTTGCAGTCGACTGCTAAAACCTTGTTATCGCTTGTCTTCAATACCGGATTTATCTCGAGTAGCTGAGCATCACAGCCAATGAAGGTATCATATATACCGGTAAGAAACTTTTGCATGTTCTTAAATGCGTTTCCCGATAAGCCAAGTTTAAATGCAATATTCCGTGTCTGAAAAGCCTGGAGTCCCATTCCCGGATCAATCTCCTCGGTGAAAATAAGATTAGGGAATTTAGCTGCAACCTCTTCAATAGACATACCGCCTTCTGGAGAGAATATAACAATATTTCTCCCTTTATCTCTGTTCAAAAGGATGCTGATGTAGAATTCTTGAGGCTCAGATTCTCCTTTATAATAAACATCCTGTGCAACAAGTACTTTGTTTACTTTTTTTCCCTCGGGACCTGTCTGCGGAGTGACAAGCTGCATCCCAAGCATTTGTCCTGCAAGTTTTTCAACATCCCCGACAGATTTTGCCAGTTTAACACCACCGCCTTTACCTCTTCCTCCGGCATGAATTTGTGCCTTCACTACGAAAAACTCGGAACCTAATTTTTCATGCAATTGTTTTGCAATGGTGACCGCCTGTTCAGGAGTTTCTGCAACAAAACCTTCCTGAATATCAACATTGTAAGCTTTCAGTAAAGACTTACCTTGAAATTCATGAACATTCATCCTTTATAAGTTAAATTTAAAAACTGACTCCGGTTACTCTGATTCTCTGGTCACAAAATAACAACAATTAAGAGATTAAATAGTTATTTTCGCATAAAAAAGAATGCGCAAGCTGGCTAATAAAGAACTTGAAAGGAAGACGATAGAACAGTTCAGAAAAACTGAAAAAGCTCCATTTATAATTGTCCTTGACAATGTAAGGAGTCAAAGCAATGTGGGTTCAATTTTCAGAACGGCCGATGCATTTCTTACCGAAGCGATATACCTGTGTGGGATAACTTCCCAACCTCCGCACAGGGAAATTCAGAAAACCGCACTAGGGGCTACTGAATCAGTCACCTGGAAATATTTTCCTGAAACTTCAGGTGCTTTGGCTGAGTTAAAAGAAAAAGGTTACAGGCTGATTGCTGTCGAGCAGACTGAAGGATCGATTCCCCTGCAGAATTTACATCTTGAGAGTGATCAGAAATATGCCCTTGTTTTTGGCCATGAAGTCAATGGAGTCGATCAGGATATTGTAAACAAGTGTGATCTATGCGTTGAGATTCCTCAGTTCGGGACAAAGCACTCATTCAATATTGCAATAAGTGTTGGGATTGTATTGTGGGAGGTGAATAAACCTCACCCCAACCCCTCTCCCAAGGGAGAGGGGCTAAGAACCTGATTAAATTCTTCTTCCTCCCCTTCTCTCCTGGGAGAAGGGGACGGGGGATGAGGTAGAATGCAAAGAATAAAAAAGGGGACTCTTTCAAGTCCCCTTTAAAATATTTAACTTTTTTCTTACTGTACAGTTGATTTGAATGTATCATCAGTGAAGAACTTTGCAAACTCGAGGTCAGTTTTTGCATAAGCTTTCCAGTCAGCGTTGAAACCAATTGCTTCACGAAGGTTGCTCAGCATATAGTTCCTGTCATCAAGTTTTGCACCGATAACAGCTTTCAGATATGATGGTTTCCCGCATTTGCAGAGGTCCTTCATACTATCAAGAGTTGCTTTTGCCTTGGTAACATCACCTTTCAGGTATTGAGCCAGAGCAAGGTTGTAGCAAGGTTCTGTGCCAAAGTAATTAACTGCTTTGTCATATTCCCCTTTTGTTATTGCAATAACTCCCAGACCCCATTTTGATTCAGGGGTTGCAGCAGCCATGGAATTGAAATACTCTTCAGCTTTAGCATTATCGCCTTTTACAAGTGCACCAAAACCAAGGTTATTCTTTACAACATCATTGTTCTCGATAGCTTTTGCCTTTTCAAATGCAGCTATAGCTTCGTCAGTTTTACCTAATGCCATGTAGGTATTACCTATGTTATTCTGTGCGCGGAAATCTTTAGGATCATTATCTGCTGCTGCCTGATAAAACTTAAGTTGTTCGTTAAGATCAGTAGTAAGTGAAGCGGCATGAAGCATTTCCTCCTGATTCAGTACTTTAGGATCCGACTTCATCTGTGAAACGATCTGCTCATCTGTGCGGCCAACGATATCAACATTGACTGCCATTTGTGATCTTCTCAATTTAGGAAGAATATCTGTTTTGAGTTTTTCAAATGCAGAAGTCATATTCTTGATCTCTTTATTACGAACCTCGGGATCGGAATACATTGAGAGAACACGAAGGATAAGATCTTTATCCTGAATGGTTGATTTTTCAACTTCGGATTTAAAACCGTCCCAGTCTTCAGAAGTCGTTTTTTCATTGAAAAATCCATCAGCTTTTGCAGCGTCGATTTTGGTAAATTCTTTCTTAATAAATTTGCCAGCTGTTTTACCTCTCTTTTCTGACAGAGGAGTATTAATTTTCATGCTACCATCAGGAGATGCATATGAACTAACATCGGTAGATTTTAACTTACGGCTTGAATCAGCACTTATAGATTTTATATATTCTTTAAGCAGTGCGATGTCTTCTGCTTTAAGTTCTTTGCTTGTAATATCTGCCTCATTTATCTTATAATGAATATCGGCTAATTTACTCTCAGGATTTATTCTTACATATTTATCTTTCAGTAAGATTGGCTTACCTTCTTTCTGAACTAGTGTCGAGGTAGCAATTACACCATCAGCAATTTTAACCGGCTCAAAATCAAGAGTTTTTTTGCCTCTGACAGCTTTTAATCTTAATACCAGTTCTGACATTTTCATGGCATCCTTATAAGGAATAGTACTGGTATAGGTAAAATCTCCACCAGTTGTGGTAATTACCTTATTGTTAGCCTGAACTTTTTCACCCTGAAGAACCTGAACTTTATCAAAAGCAGTTTCACCACCGGTATAAGTGAGAACAGGAGTAGCCGTAACAGTAGTCTTCTTATCGAAGTACTTGGGAGGGAAGGTACCCTTAATTGTAACGGTAACTACACCAGCATGTGTTTCAAGAATTTTTGGAGTAACCTCATACTTCACTAAGTTGGAGTTTTTCTTCATCTTGTTCAAACCGCTGCAACTTGACATAACAATTGCGGCCAGGATAAGGATAAAATAGCTTCTGAATTTTTTCATAATTTAAAAGTGTTATTTGTTAATGATACCTTGTTTGACTGTTTTTACTGAATAATTAACTAAAAGACTCAATTTTAACGCAAATTTACAATAAAATAGTCACATTTTAAGCAATTTAAACAAAATAAAATGACCATTTGTAATGATAAACAATATTTTATTAATTTGTAGTAAACCAAACTGTTACGATCTTTTAAATATCTGACACCCCAAATTATTTCATGTTAAACTATATCGCAACTCTTTTTTATGTTTTTAAACGCCTTTTGTAAAACGTAACAAATTTATCCGTGAATTATCTTTATGATTTCGCATAAATATTATAATACTTTTCAGATAATTGCTGAACAAAGGTGATCACTTCTATAATTATAACTGTTACATAATTTATAGAATATGTTACACCATTCACACCTTATAGAGTCCAAAATTTTAAAGTTGAAAGTCAGTAAAGGATCTTTTGTCTTTATGGACTTTTGACTTTATGAATTTTTGTCTCACCATAATTTTTGCTCCTCCTGAATAATTACAGAATCACCTTATTTAAACCAACAGGATAATCGTCAAAAAATATTGTATCTATTACTTTTGAATAATGACTTTCATTTGCAACAAAATCTATTTTATTAACATCTATAACAAGATATTTGTTCTCAGGATTTTGCTTGAAGAAGGAGAAATAGCTGTTTTGGATCTTCTCAAGGTATTCTTTCGTTATAGATTTCTCATAGTTACGTCCTCTTCTTTCAATATTTTCAAGCAATCTCTCGGGTCTTAGATGCAGGTAGACGTAGATGTCGGGTTTTGGTAAAGAACCATAAATAATGTAGAAGATCTGTCTGTAGAGGTTAAATTCGTCTCCGGTAAGCGTTGAAGCAGCAAACACCAGCGACTTCATGAAATAATAGTCAGCTATGGAAAATGATTTAAATAGATCCTGTGGAACAAGCTCCTCTTTCAGTTGTTTATATCTGCTTGCCAGAAATGAAAGTTCGAGAGGAAAGGAATATTTGTCAGGATCACTGTAGAATTTGGGAAGGAAAGGATTGTCGGCAAAATGTTCAAGGATCAGTTGTGCATTGAACTGTTCTGCTATTCTGCTGGCCAGGGTGGTTTTGCCTGCTCCTATATTTCCCTCTATTACTACATAATTATACCTGATCTTCATCCCTGATCCATTTTGTTTTTTCAATTAATCAAATTTATTAATTGGATGTGAAACGGCAATAAAAAAGTCCCGCTAAAGCGGGACTGATTTTACTTATTCTGATTTTGATCAGTATTTCTTTTTTCGGGTTCGGGACGAGGAGGCCTGGGAAGGAGTTCTTTCCTCGATAATTTAATCTTTCCTGTCTTCGGATCAATATCAATTATCTTCACTTCTATTTCCTGACCTTCTTTAAGGACATCCTCCACCTTATCAATCTTTCTCCATTCAATTTCCGATATATGAACCAGTCCGTCTTTATTTGGAAGTATCTCCACAAATGCACCGAACTGAACTATTGTCTTTACTTTCCCTTTGTAAACCTGGCCAATCTCCGGGACAGTTACAATTTTTTTCACCCAGTCGAGTGCTGCGGTAATAACTTCCGCATTCTTGCCGAATATATTGACATCACCATGGCCATCGACCTCTTCAACAATAATTGTAGCGCCGGTTACACGTTGTATCTCCTGGATCACTTTTCCACCCGGACCAATCAGTGCACCAATAAGTTCTTTAGGGATAGTAAGCATTTCAATCCTTGGAGCATGTGGCTTAAGTTCAGGACGCGGTTCTGAGATTGTCTGACACATGATATCCAAAATATGTAACCTGCCTGCTTTAGCCTGATTGAGAGCCTTTGTAAGAATCTCAAATGACAGTCCGTCAACTTTAATATCCATCTGGGTTGCGGTTATGCCGTCGCGTGTTCCGGTTACTTTAAAGTCCATATCCCCAAGATGATCTTCATCACCAAGAATATCTGAAAGCACGGCATATTTTTTAGTTTCCTTGTCAGAAATAAGACCCATCGCTATCCCTGATACAGGTTTCTTCAGTTTTACACCGGCATCCATAAGAGCAAGAGTTCCTGCACAAACAGTTGCCATTGAAGATGATCCATTTGATTCAAGAATATCAGATACCACCCTTACTGCATAAGGATTCTCATCGTCAGAGGGCATCATATTTTTAAGAGCGCGGTGGGCAAGGTTTCCATGTCCGATTTCTCTCCTTCCTACACCACGGTAAGCCTTGGCTTCACCTGTTGCAAAAGGAGGAAAGTTATAATGAAGAGTGAATTTCTCAGTACCTTTGTTAAGCACATCGTCGATGATCTTCTCATCGAGTTTCGTTCCCAGTGTAACGGTAGTAAGAGATTGTGTTTCTCCTCGTGTAAAGAGAGCCGATCCATGCGTTGCAGGAAGAGTGTCGATTTCGCAAACTATCTGCCTTATCTCATCAGGTTTCCTTCCGTCGAGACGGATATTATTCTCGAGGACAAGTTTTCTGGAAGCTTCCTTTAATACATCGTGGTAGTATCTTTTTGCCAGTGTTTCATTTACCGGATTTTCTTCTGTATACTGACCAAGGAATTCCGTTACTATAGCTTCAAAAGTATCAATCCTTTTATGCTTATCAGCGGTGCAGGATAAAGCTGCCTCGTAACATTTTGAAAATGTTTCATCCCATACTTTCTTCCTGAGGTCTTCATCATTCGTTTCGTGGGAGTATGTCCGTTTTACTGTCGAACCAACCTCTTTTGCAAATTCCATTACTGCCTTGCAGTGAACTTTTATGGCATCGTGTGCGATTTTAAGGGCTTCCAGCATCTCCTCTTCAGAGACCTCCTTCATTTCGCCTTCAACCATCATTATATTATCATAGGTTGCTCCAACCATAAGGTCAATATCAGCATCTTCCAGCTGGGAAGCAGTAGGGTTAACAATGAATTTCTTGTTTATTCTGGCAACCCTTACCTCTGAGATCGGACCATTAAATGGGATATCAGAAACTGCAAGAGCAGCAGATGCAGCAAGACCTGCTAGAGCATCCGGGATAATATCCATATCGGCCGAAACAAGATTTATCGTTACAAATGTTTCTGCATGGTAATCATCAGGGAAAAGTGGTCTGAGTACTCTGTCGACCAGTCTCGATACCAGAATTTCATAATCAGATGCTCTGGCTTCTCTTTTCATGAAGCCGCCCGGGAAACGTCCCGATGAAGCATATTTTTCTTTGTATTCAACCGAAAGAGGCATAAAGTCTGTATTTTCCTTTGCCTCACGGGCCGACACTACAGTAGCCAGCAGCATTGTCTTTCCCATTTTTAACAAAACAGAACCATCGGCCTGCCTGGCCATTCTGCCTGTTTCAAGGGTTATTGTCCTCCCGTCTCCGAGATCAATAATCTTCTCTTTTATTGTAAACATTTTATGTATGATTTATGAATATTGAAATTACAAAATAATCTAAATAGTATGAAAAAAGGCAATTTTGAATTGCCTTTTTTTCTCTATTTACGTAATTTCAACGCTTTTATGATTTCGCGATACCGCCCGATATCTTTAATTTTAAGGTAGTCTAAAAGCCTTCTTCTTTTGCCTACAAGTTTGATAAGAGCCTGCTGAGTACTGAAATCTTTTTTGTTCTTCTTGAGATGTTCGGTAAGATGATTGATCCTGTATGAGAATAAGGCTATCTGGCCCTCTGCAGTACCGGTATCGACTTCAGATGTTCCAAAGGTTTTGAAAAACTCCTGCTTTTTTTCTGTTGTTAAATACATATCTCTTATTAAAATATTATTAATCCATATATAGATCGAGTCTCCAATTTTGGAACGCAAAAATAAGGCTTTTTTATGTAAATAATCAAACAATTTGCTTTTTTTTTAAAAAGTTACCAAAATATTTATTTTTACAGGAACGAATAACTGCAAATAAGTATTGTTTCAGCATCACTAATAAGACGGGAATATAACAGTAAAAGTTGCGTTGAATTGAGCTATCAGTCAATTATTTGTCAAAGAAAATTGACCGTTCGTCAAAATCTGTAGCCGGTATGCGGAGCCTGGTATGAGGTTGGTTTCTCCCCTTCACCCAGTCTCCCCTTCTATCCACTAGGGTTCCAGAAGCAGCTCTTCCCGATCCTTCAGCTTTTTCCCCTGACTGATTATTTTGTTACCAATGCGGCAATCGAGACATTTTCTCTTTTTACAGTATTCATTTCTGAGTTGTATCAATGCCTGGGAAAAAAATGCAGATTCCGGCAAAATTCCCGCTTTCTTCCATTCTGAAATTATGATATTTTCCTCGGGAGCGACTTTCTCGAGAAAACAAATGGCTCTTTCACTCAGATCAAGGTTGTCCCTGCTCTGTCCATAAACAAATATAAGAGGGATAACTGCATTTATAAGAAGAATATCTACAGCCTGCGATCCGGTACTTTTAGTAAAACTCCTGCTTTTCTTGCCAAAAACGAAATGATCATCCCAGTACATCGAAGCAGATACCTCAAATAATTCTTTTACACTATTTATATCTTTTGCCTCGAGAACTCTTGAGAAAAGTCCGCCGGAAGTTGAGAGCATGGCAGCAAGCTGCGACAATCTGATTGTTGGAAAATTAGAAGGCCGTAGACGCGAAAATTTCCATAGCCAGCCATGAAGTGGTTTAAGTGAATATTTTGCCGACAGTATTGTGTATTCTTTTAACAGTTTCAGGTAGTATTCATCAGAAAGTGCGTCCTTGAATAGTCCGGTCTCAAGCAAACCAGCTGTACCAAACAATAGAGCTTCAATCTGAAATAAATTATCAGCATGTTTTCTTATTATTCTGAATGGAAGCGATGAGGCTAACATCTCAAAGGGTTCCGTATTGACTCTGAAACCAAAATAGCGGGAAAGCAAACGGTAAAATGTCTCATCCCAGTTGTTCCCGGTATCAGAATATTTTTTCATGATTGATTCTCTTTTGGCCTGAAATCTTTCAATAACGAGTGAATTCAGCCAATGGTGCACAAGGATCTCATCGATTTTGTTAATATCATCCTGACATGCAATTATATATGGATTATTAACAAGAAAGATATACTTGTCATATAATGATGGATCAAATGATATTTCAGAAGTAAGAACCTCTTCCCCCAGGGCATTAAAAACGCGTTTGTCGTCTTCCGCTACTACATGAAGAATCACATTATTATATGCAGGATCATTTTGGTGTCCGTGCATATTAAAATGTGATGCTTTTGTATGAATTTCAATGTTCCCGGCCCAAACTGTTCCTGCAATGGAGATACGGGCATTGAAAAAATCCGGGCCGGAATCACGGTTGTATTCACCAGGATAAAGAACAGATATTTTATTTTTTTCATTGTCAAGTAGTTTCTCCTGATCATAGAGACTATATTTCCACAGGTAGTGAAGAAATTCCTCTTTCATTTTAGCACAAATTAATTAGTAGCGAGAATATAAATTTATGAAAAAAGGAATTACGGGTCAAGGAGTAATTCAAGTAATTTTAATCCGGGAAGGTACTAAAGGTTGATTCGTCGCTGCGCTCCTCGCAATGACGAAGCAATCTCAATTATTAAATGATGAGAATTATCAGATCAGTTTGTGCTGGTGTAGATATTTTTCCATTTCAACCTGGACCTCTTTTGCTTTTTCGCCGGCAACTATATCGAAATTTTCGGTATTATCTGCTAAGATTATCCCACGCGATGAGTTAACCAGGAGACCACATTTGGTGTTAAGACCATATTTTGCAACCTCTTCAAGACTGCCGCCCTGGGCACCTATACCCGGGACCAGAAGAAAATGATCAGGGACCAGTTGACGTATGTCTTTCAACAATTCAGCACGTGTTGCACCAACTACGTACATCAGATTATTTATTGTACCCCACTTCTGTGAAACTGTCAAAACTCTTTCAAAAAGTTTTATTCCATCTTCATTATGATATTGAAAATCATCAGCTCCTTTGTTAGAGGTAAGGGCCAGAAGAACAACCCATTTCCCTTTATAAGAGAGGAATGGGGATACAGAATCTTCACCCATATAAGGAGCTACAGTAATTGCATCGAAAGGCATATTTTCGAGAAATGCTTTCGCATACATTTTTGAAGTATTCCCGATATCGCCCCTTTTTGCGTCGGCAATTACAAATATGCCCGGATAATTTTCTTTAATATACCTTACTGTTGATTCAAGCGATATCCACCCTTTTGCTCCATAACATTCATAAAAGGCAACATTGGGTTTATAAGCTACAGCATATTCATGCGTTGCATCAATAATCCTTTTATTGAATTCAAATATCGGGTCTTTTCCTTTCAGCAGGAATGCGGGAATCTTATCAATTTCAGAATCTAGCCCAACGCAGAGGAATGAGCGTTTCTTAACTATGTTTTCAAATAATCCATTCTGATCCATTGAAGATTGGTTTAGATATTGCTCTCTTTTAATCGTTCGGAATTTTCTGCCATCTGCAGTTTATCAAGAACCTCCTGGATATTTCCATCGAGTATTGACGGCAGATTATATATTGTAAGATTGATCCTGTGATCAGTCATCCTTCCCTGAGGGTAATTGTAAGTCCTGATCTTTGCAGAACGGTCGCCGGTCGATACCATGGTCTTTCTCCGCTGAGATACTTCATCAAGATATTTCTGGTACTCAAGGTTATACAGCCTGGTCCTCAGCTCTTTCAATGCCTTGTCGTAGTTTTTGAGCTGCGACTTTTCATCCTGGCAGGTAACCACAATACCCGAAGGAATATGAGTAAGGCGTATTGCTGAATATGTTGTGTTTACCGATTGTCCTCCAGGACCTGATGAACAGTAAGTATCCTTTCTGATATCTTCTGTTCTGAGGTCGATATCAAATTCATCTGCTTCAGGAAGTATAACAACCGATGCAGCAGATGTATGAATACGTCCTTGTGTTTCAGTTTGCGGAACTCGCTGAACACGATGCACACCCGATTCGTATTTCATTACTCCGTAGACACCTTCACCTGTAATACTGACAACTATCTCCTTGAAACCACCTGCAGTTCCCTCCGACATATTCGTTACATCAACCTTCCACCCTTTTGTTTCAAAAAACTTGCTGTACATTCTGAAAAGATCTCCTGCAAAAATACTTGCCTCGTCTCCTCCTGTGCCTGCCCTTATTTCCATAACAGCATTTTTATCATCCTCTGGGTCGGCAGGAATAATAAGCATTTTGATCTCTTCTTCCATCTCAGGTATCTGCGATGTCAGTTCATCAAGTTCAGCTTTAGCCATCTCTCGCATCTCCTCATCTTTTTCTGTTCCAAGAAGTTCTTTTGTACTTTCTATATTGCTGAGTGCGAGTTTATATCGTTCGTATGACTCAACTATCGGGAGGAGATCTTTATATTCTTTATTTAATCTGACATACTTCTTCATATCCGAGAGAATATCGGGCTGGGTGAGGAGATCACCAACCTCAATAAACCTGGATTTAACACCCTCCAGTCTCTCAAGAATCATGTTGTTTGCCATAGTTCAATAAATTTTCAGGGTGCAAAGGTAAGAAAAAAGGGCGAAAACTAAAACTCTGAATTGATCTCGCACCAGTCCCCCTTATTTTACCTCACCCCAACCCCTCTCCTTAAGGAGAGGGGCTAAAACTATGATACTGTTTGCAATACCCTCCTTCTCCTTAAGGAGAAGGAGATGGAGGATGAGGTGTTTTATAAGAAGAACGGGCTAAGGAGATTAGGGGGAAAATTAATATTCGAATGTTCCGAATTCGGAAATTAATGTCAGTTTTTTACCATCTGATGCATCACAGTAACCTACAACTCTGGCTTCCAGATTAAATCCTGCTGCAATGTTTATAATTTCAGAAGCATTCTTCTGATTTGTATAAATCTCAAACCGGTGACCCATATTGAAAACCTTATACATCTCTTCCCATGCTGTCCCTGATTGTTCCTGAATCATTCGGAACAAAGGTGGTAATGGGAACAGGTTGTTTTTCACAATATGCATATTTTCAACGAAATGCATGACTTTTGTTTGTCCGCCTCCGGAACAGTGAACCAAACCATGTATTTCAGAGCGCATGGTTTCAAATATCTTTTTTACAACAGGTGCATATGTACGGGTAGGTGAAAGCACCAGCTTTCCAGCATCAGTATTTAAACCAGCTATTGGGTCGGTGAGCCTGTATTTCCCGGAGTAGATAAGATCATATGGCAAAGTTGTATCAAGACTTTCAGGGTATTTTGAAGCCAGATAAGGGGCAAAGAGATCGTGACGTGCAGATGTAAGTCCGTTACTACCCATACCACTGTTATATGTCTCTTCATAACTGGTTTTCCCTGAAGATGACAGACCTATGATCACATCTCCATCACCGATAGTGTGATTTGATATTACATCCGATCTTTTCATCCTTGTTACAACGGTAGAATCTATAACAATAGTTCTGACCAGATCTCCCATATCTGCAGTTTCTCCTCCTGTTGACCATATGCCAATACCAAGACTTCTAAGCTCCTCCAGCACTTCTTCTGTACCGTTGATAACAGCAGAAATAATTTCTCCTGGGATATGGTTCTTATTACGGCCGATTGTTGATGAAAAGAGTATATTATCGCAAGCTCCGACACATAAGAGATCGTCGACATTCATTACAATTGCGTCCTGTGCGATACCTTTCCAAACTGAAAGATCTCCGGTCTCTTTCCAGTAAATATAAGCAAGCGATGATTTTGTACCTGCACCATCAGAATGCATAATATTACAGAATTCTTTGTCGCCACCGAGAATGTCGGGGATAATTTTACAGAATGCCTTAGGGTACAAACCTTTATCAGCATTTTTAATTGCGGCATGAACATCCTCTTTCGACGAAGAAACACCTCTTTTACAGTACTTTGATTCGGGGACCATATTGAATAAATGAGATCACGAAGATAGAAAAAAGGAGGAAGTAAAAGGGTTATTACTTCTGATTTTTACCATTATTATACACCCACTCAATCGATTGTTTCAGAAGTTTCCTGTAGTTGGGATTTTCGAATGTTGGTGCATCGTGTCCACTTTGCAGGGTAACAACCCGCGCTTTTCCGTATGTCTTGCTCCAGCCAATCACGGGTGTACTGCTTGGTTCATTGGTAGTCAATAAAGGCGTAATTCCTTCCTCGACATAGTATCCTTTATAGGTTTCATCAAAAATTTCAAAATCAGTTAACCCTTTTGTAACAGGGTTTTTAGGATCAACTATTCTGACTTTAAAATGTAAATCGTGTATGTATGTACATGCCGGATATTCTTTCCCTTTTACTACAGTAGGTTTATGGAAGTATTTACCGCCTATTATATTAAAATATTCAGGCCAGTCATCATATGCACATATGCTATGATGAAGGGCTACCAGAGGCTTGCCTTTCCTGATACAATCAGCAAGTACATTTGCCTGTTCGTCGGTGATTTTCTGCCACATATGATAAAATACGATCACATCATATTTATTTCTGTTTTCAGGAAGAAACATATCATAAGCTGCAGGTAATTCGGCGATCTGGTACTGAATATTTTTTCCAAGACCCGCAAGCATCTGATTAAACTGGTCCATTTTGTAATCGTGACCTCCGGTAATAACAAGGATACGGATTGGTTTTGCAGGGGTATCTCCTGCAAAGATAGAAACCGATAATGCAATAAATATCAGTGTGAAGAATATCCTGGTTTTCATTTACAAATATGTTAAATAATAACTATTGATAAATGTAGATAAAATATCAATTTCTTAGAATTATTAGATTTCTATTAGGCACTTAACTAAGCTAAATTCTCCCCTCCTTTTGAAGGAGGGGAGAGTTTGGGGTATAATTCGAAGTATGCCTATTTCTTCGGTGGCTCATAATCTGTTCTCAAAACCTTGAACTCGGTTCTTCGGTTTATCTGATGTGCAATCTCCTTCTGCTCATCAGTTGGAAGGCTGTTGACAAACTGTTCTGTCAGCTGGGTCCCCACCTTCAGGAAAGGATATTGTGCTACTATAGATGCATCAACAACCTTCGTACTTGATTTTCCATAGCCTTTGGCTGTAAGTCTGTCGAGTTCAATTCCTTTGCTTAGCAGGTAGGTGACAACAGATTGTGCTCTTTTCTGTGAAAGGATCAGGTTATACTCTTCTGTATTCCTGGTATCAGTATGTGACATAAGCTCAATTGTAACATTTGGGTTATCATTTAGAGTCTCGACCAGTTTATCAAGCGAAACCATCGATTCGGGTCTCAGGTCCCATTTGTCAAAGTCGTACAGAATATTGGGGAGCTCAATTGGTCTGTCGATTGCTGTGAGAAGTATTGTTACCATGAAATCGCGACTCTTTTCCTGACCTTTGGTTGTCTCTTTTTCCTTGCCATTCAGATATCCTTTTTTCGACGCAAGGAAAATATAATCGACATTGGCTTTCAAGGCAAATTTAAAATCACCACCAGTCCCTGTTTCAGCCTGCAGGTTTGAACCGTCGCTTGCAATAAGCTGAACGACTGATCCTGTGATTGGAGTCCCTGCCTTTTCATCCTTCACCAACCCGGTTACATTAAATCTCAATGGTGGTAATTCAAATGAATAGAGATCATCATTACCTTTTCCTTTTCTTGTTGAGCTGAAAATTCCCTTTTCATTTCCATCCTCGAACGCTATCCCAAAATCATCAGCGAAGCTGTTAATAGGAGGCTTCATATTCTGTACGACCCAGCTTCCGTCGGGTTGGGGTTTTGCCTTGAAAATATCGAGTCCTCCCATTCCGATAAGTCCGTCGGATGAAAAATATAAAGTGCCATCCTCTCTTATATAAGGAAAGAGTTCATCACCTGTCGTATTTATATCGGGACCAAGATTTACCGGTTTTGACCAGGCATCTTCTGGTCGTAACCTTGTAACTTTCCATATATCCTTTTTACCAAATCCTCCTGCAAGATCAGAAACAAAATATAACGTAAGGCCGTCTTTCGATATTGAAGGATGTGCGGCGACCAGTGAATCGGGCAATATTCCGATATTTTTTGGCTCACTCCATTTATCACCTGATTTTTTTGAATACATTATTTTACAACCTTTTTTTTCACGTTTCCCTACCTCACATCGTGTAAAGTAGAGCTCTTTATAATCAGATGAAAATGAAGGTGTTCCTTCCTCGAATTCACTGTTTATCACTTCCACAGGAACAGGAGTGCTCCATTTTGATTTTTTGTCAATCCTGCTTTCAAAGATGTCTGTGAAATTCTGGCCTGTTGCCCCATGAGTCTTTTTACCTGCTACCCCATCGCGTGAGGATGTAAAATAAATCATCCCGAAATCATCGCGCCCGTAAGCCGGACTAAAATCAGATTCTTTTGAGTTTACATCTTTTAATTCATCAACCTTATATGCCTCAGGGTTCCTTAGCCATTCAATGGCCAGTTCGCAAGATCTTATTTCTTGTTCAGCCCTGGCATCAGAGGGTGCTATCTGTTTGTACTTTTTAAATTCATCAACTGCCTGCGGGTATTTTCCATTCTTCTTCATCGACTCGGCAAGATAGAACTGCGCATCAGGCTTGGAATAGGAAGATTTTACAGCTAGCTTATACCATGTCTCAGCATTTTTGGGGTCATTTGTAAGCCTGTAACATTCGGCGATCATAAATACAAGTTCTGTCCGGGCATTTTTGTCCGCTTTTTTTGTTTTGGAATAAGCATCTTTGAAGAGATCAATAGCATCGTAGTATTCCCCGGCAGCAAAAGAGGAATATGCTCTTTCTGATTTTCGTTTCTGAGCTGTAACCTCGAAAGAAGTCACAAAAATCAATAATATAGAAAAGAGTACAAACTGTTTCATGATTCTGCCTTCTATTTGACTATAAAAGTAATCAATTTAGGGAATAATGGTAATAATAATAAACGATGGAGCTTTGTAATTATTATAAAAAAGGATCTTGAGTTATCAAGTGATCTTCGTACTCAGATCCCTAACTCTCTCCATCGATCCAATGAACTCACCCCCCATCCTCCTCTCTACTTCGTACAGAGGGTGTGCTGTTTATTCATATTTATTAATTTTACATTAGATGAAACCTATTTAAACTCTATTACTAATGATAAAATGTGATCCAACTGCCTCCCCCTCTTTACGAAGTAGAGAGGGGGAATGAGGGGGTGAGTACCTGATGATTAGAAGGGGGAAAGAGTATGAAAAGAAAAAGGATCCCTGAAAAGGAATCCTTTTAACCGAACATAAAAAAAACTAACCAACCCTTTATCTTGTGAAAAGCAATTCTCTGTATTTTGGAAGTGGCCACATTTCATTATCAACTACAAGTTCTAATTTGTCGATATGATTTCTGATCTCATCCAGATAAGGCTTGACTTTACTCTCATAAGCAATTGCTTTTTTATAATTGTCTTCTATAATATTAGCTTTTCTGCGTTCATCAACCATCTCATTGACTAGTTTCTTAATGGAAGATATGTGGTCAGAAATACTGATTATAACCTCTTTACGTGCTCCTGCAAGTCTCTCAAATTCTGTGTCATTAAATATATCCTTGAGGCCCTGCACATTTTCGATCAGGGATGTCATGTATTTTATTGCAATAGGAACGATATGATTAATTGCCAGGTCACCCAGTACCCTTGATTCTATCTGTACCTTTTTAGCGAACTTCTCATACTCAACCTCAACTCGACTCTCAAGCTCTTTATCTGTAAAAACTCCTGATCCAACAAGAACTTCCCTGGATTGCTTGGTCAGATAAAGGCTGATCGACTCAGGTACGCTTGTGAGATTGCATAAGCCCCTTTTCTTAGCTTCCTTATGCCATTCCTTACTATAATTATCTCCTTCAAATAATACTCTCTCAGATTCGAGTATGTATTTTTTCAGGACCTGGAAAAGAGCTTCATCCTTGTTTACTCCCTTTTTAATAATGACATCCACATCTTTCTTAAACTGAGTTAACTGATATGCCACTGCAGCATTGAGGACAATCATCGCAGGGCTACAATTTGCCGAAGAACCTACGGCTCTGAACTCGAACTTATTTCCTGTGAAAGCGAACGGCGAGGTTCGGTTTCTATCGGTATTATCAAGCAGGATTTCGGGAATTTTACCAATACCAAGTTTAAGTTCTGTTTTTTGAGCCGGGGTCATCTTTTTATCTGTTACTTTCCGTGCTATATTTTCAAGCATATTTATCAGGTAAGTACCCAGAAAGACTGAAATTATTGCTGGTGGAGCTTCATGACCACCGAGTCTGTAAGAGTTTGATTCATTCATTACAGAAGCCCTGAGAACGTCATTGCTGTCATTCACAGCTTTGATAACATTTACAAGGAAGGTAAGAAACTGCAGGTTTGTCTTTGGATTTTTCCCGGGAGATAAAAGGTTTACTCCGGTATTTGTTGCCATCGACCAGTTATTGTGTTTCCCTGAACCATTGATTCCTGCAAATGGTTTTTCATGAAATAAAACTCTGAATTTATGTTTCCGGGCAACCCTTCTCATAACATCCATCAGCAGCAGGTTGTGATCAACTGCCAGGTTTACCTCCTCGAAGATCGGAGCACTTTCAAACTGATTAGGAGCCACTTCATTATGACGGGTCTTTACCGGAATTCCGAGCTTATAGGCTTCACATTCGAAGTCTTCTATAAAAGCCATAACCCTTTCCGAAATAGATCCAAAATAGTGGTCGGATAACTGTTGGTCCTTTGATGACTGATGGCCCATAAGTGTCCTTTCGGCCAGGATGATGTCGGGTCTTGCATAATACAAAGCATCATCAATCAAAAAGTATTCCTGTTCACACCCAAGAGTTGCTATTACTTTGGTCACATCTTTATCAAAATACTGGCAGACATCTGTTGCAGCCCTGTCAAGTTCTGAAAGTGCTTTCAGAAGAGGTGCTTTATAATCGAGAGCTTCTCCTGTCCACGATACGAATATTGTAGGTATACAGAGTGTTGTTCCGACAATAAACACAGGTGATGAAACATCCCATGCGGTATATCCTCTTGCCTCAAATGTATTGCGGAGACCACCACTCGGGAAGCTGGAAGCATCGGGTTCAGATTGGACCAGAACTTCACCTGAGAATTTCTCAACAACCTGTCCATTTTCAACTATCTCAATAAATCCATCATGTTTTTCAGCAGTTCCATCAGTAAGAGGGTGAAACCAGTGAGTGTAATGAGTTGCACCTTTCCCGGTAGCCCATGCTTTGAGTCCCATAGCAACCTGATCAGCTTCCTGTCGGGTTAAGGATTTTCCTTCATCAATAGCACGTTTTACTACTTTGTATGCTTCTTTAGAAAGGAAGCGCTCCATTTTTGGAAGATCAAAAACATTTTCTCCGTAATATTCGGAAACAATTTTCGACGGTGTAGTAACTTCAACAGGTTCCCTGCTGAATACTTCTCTTAAAGCACTAAATCTAAGTTCTGCCATTTCTTTAAATTTTTTATTACAAAAATAGATTTATTTTTAATATACACCCTGTTTTTTGCATGTTTTTTAATTTTTATTGCACTTTTTTTGCAACATACCCCCATATTTTAATATATTTTCTTGTTTTTAGTAAACATTTAGACCATTTTCTTGCTTTTTTAAGAGATTTATCGATCTTTTCCTCACATACGCTCGGGACACCATTTCATTATCACGCTAATTACAAGTAAAAATTGAATCTCATTTTTGCAAAAACAGGGGATTATATTCTATGCATTAAACAATTACCCTGGCTTGTAAATAAGAAAAACAGAATAAGAAATGATGATCTCATTTCAGAATCATTACAGAAAAAACCAGCCAAACTGAAATAAGCCATATGTATTTCAACCAGCTTTTTTCTAAAATCCTTTGCTACTTTAGTTTACGGATTCAGTAACAATTTATTGGCAGGTCAGAGTTTTAATGAAAATTTGTTATATTTGTCGCCTGTATTAAAAAAGGTATATTTCTATTAATTATTAAAGAACATATTAGATGTCAGCACTTCAATTTTTACGCGAGAAAGCGGGAGTATTAGTTGCGGGATTAATTGGTTTTTCACTTTTCCTGTTTGTTGTCAGTGATTTTTTTGGAAGAGGAAGAGGCCAGAGACTAAAACAGAAAAAGTATTATGAGATCGGTCAGATCGGAGGAGAATATATCTCATACCAGGACTATGAATTAAAGTTGCAAAACCTTTTGGAGATATATAAGCTGTCGGGAAGATCGAATATTGATGAAGCAACCAATGAGTCATTAAGGGAACAAACATGGCAGCAGATGGTAAGAGAAAAAATCCTTGACCCTCAATATAAGAAACTTGGCTTAGGAGTAAGTACTGAAGAGGTAGATGAGCTGGTTCTCGGAAACAATCCACACCAGATTGTTCAGCAATTATTCACAGATCAGAAGACTGGAACATTCAATAAATCATTTCTCGTGAACTTCCTGAAGCAGACCGAGGTTGACGAGACAGCCAAGAAATACTGGCTGTTTTTTGAAGACGAGATTATAAATGACAGGACGAATACTAAATATAATAACCTTGTTTCCAAGGGGTTATATGTTACCTCAAAACAGGCAGAGTTTGAAAAAAACCTCAACAGTAATTCTGTAGATTTTAGCTATATTCTTAAAAATTATGCGTCGGTGTCCGATTCTTCAGTTAGAATCTCCCAGAGTGACCTCGTGACCTACTATGCAAAACATAAAGAGAATTACAAGAGGACTGCCTTAAGAAATATTGAATATATTACATTCGATGTAGTTCCATCAGAGGATGATATTAAACTCAGTGAACAATGGATTAATAAAACAAAAGAAGAATTTGCAACTGCGCCCGACCCTGTTCAATATATAAATACAACTGCCGACTCAAGACATGTTGGCTTTTTTATTCCTCTGAGCAATGTTCCCGAAAACATTAAAGATTTTGCAAAGAAGGAGGATTTAAAGACTGTTTTCGGACCGTACATAGAGAATGGTTCTTATAAGGTAGCCAAACTTATAGCTGTAGCCAACAGACCCGATTCTGTTCATGTTCGTCATATATTATTATCTACGAGCAAAACCAGAACTTTGGAAGCAGTCAAACATGAGGCCGACAGTCTTATTAAATTAATTAAATCGGGGACCCCGTTTGAAGCACTGGCTATGGCTAATTCTGATGATCAGGGTTCTGCAAAGATCGGTGGTGATCTTGGGTGGTTTCCGGAAGGAAGAATGGTAGTTCCATTTAATAATGCATGTTTTACAGGGAAAAAAGGTGAAATAAAAACGGCCGAAACTAGCTTTGGCATTCATATAATCGAAATTCTGGCACAGTCGAAAGATACAAGGAAATATGAAATAGGATATATTGACAGGAAAATTGTTTCAGGCTCTTTGACAAATCAAAAAGCGTACAGTGAAGCAAGCCAGTTTGCAGGAACAAACGACACCTATGATAAATTCATAAAAACTATTGCTGAGAAGAAGTTGAACAAAAGAGTCGGCACTGACATAGCTCCACAGCAAAAAACTCTGCCCGGGATTGATAATCCACGGTCATTGATAATGGCATTATTTCAGGCAGAAAAAGGGAAAATTATTTTGGATAACAGTCAGCAGGCTGTTTTTGAAATCGGTGAAAAATATGTTGTAGCTTATTGCACCAGAGTTCAGGAAGATGGAATTGCCCCTCAAAAAGATGTTGAAAATGATATCAGATTTGCTCTTTTAAAGGATAAAAAAGCTGAACTTATTTCTGCAGAATTCAATAAATATTCAGGCTCTGGCAAGACTATTGACGATATAGCACGTGCAATGGGACTAACTGTGCAGGAAGCTACTAAAATAGATTTCAGAGCTTATACAGTTCCGGGTGCAGGTACCGAGCCGTCATTGATTGCTGCAGCATCTGTTGCTAAACAGGGGATTGTTGCCGGACCAGTAAAGGGTATTAACGGGGTATATATGCTCTCCGCCAATAATGTAACACCGGCACCGGGAGATGATATTAAACTATTACGCGACAGGTTGAAAACAACTTTTCAGGTGAGGGGTACTTACGAAGCATATGATGCTTTGCGTAAGAGTGCCAATATCATTGATAAAAGATATAAGTTCTATTAATAGAGTTTTGGATATTAAAGAAAAGGACTTGCAAGAGCAGGTCCTTTTTTTGTTTAAGTCAAATCTCACTTCAGTTCCATGTATATCACATCCCACGGGGTGTTATTCTCTGGTTCATCCTTAGTTTTCCATGAGATTGCTTCGTCGCAAGCTTCTCGCAATGACGGTGGATTCTATCGAGTTTCGTTTGATTCACTTCCCGGATTCCAATAGACGGCCGGGTCATTGCGAGCCCGACGAAGGAGGGCGAAGCAATCTTTTCGGGTTGGGCAGTAATAAAATAAAAAGGGTTCCACTTTTCAGCAGAACCCTTTATTTAAAGTCGGCGACGACCTACTCTCCCACAATTGCAGTACCATCGGCGCTGTCGGGCTTAACTTCTCTGTTCGGAATGGGAAGAGGTGGAACCCCGACGCTATAGTCACCTAAAGA
>Ga0208079_1000172_pt1 | contig 36555 bp, 29 predicted proteins | sample NGESurdeep092012_5_FD_184474 | JGI IMG/M metagenome (GOLD analysis project Ga0208079, IMG submission 184474) | Arctic peat soil microbial communities from Barrow, Alaska - NGEE Surface sample 210-2 deep-092012 (SPAdes) | ecosystem: Environmental > Terrestrial > Soil > Wetlands > Peat ... | reverse complement strand
GCACTCGCAGCTGCGCGCCCTCGCGGAAGTCTATGCGTGCGCGGACTCGAAGGAGAAGTTTGTGAAAGACTTCGTGGCGGCGTGGACCAAGGTGATGAAACTGGACCGCTTCGACCTCGCCTGATCTCTGCTGAACGGTCTTCCTTCGAGGGCTTCTAGAGCGCAGCCGCGACCAAATATTTGGTGATCAGAACCTGGTCGAGGCGACGCAAGATGCCGCAGGCGCAAGCGGCGGAGTAGACGCCACACCGCAAGCGCCAAATCAAACGGCCGGGGACATCCCCGGCCGTTTTTTCTTATTTACTGTCGACAAAAGGTGCCGCCGCTACTGCCCGCCGTCGCTGCCATCGACCGCGCCGTGCGCGGCCTTGAGCGCCTCCGGGTGCGGCATGGCGATGACGTTGTAGCCGGAATCGACGAAATGCACTTCGCCGGTCACGCCGGTCGACAGATCGGAGAGCAGATAAAGCCCGGCGCCGCCCAGTTCCTCCAGCGTCACGCCGCGGCCGAGCGGTGAATATTTCTGCTGGAACGCAAACATATAGCGCGCGTCGGTGATGCCGGCACCGGCGAGCGTGCGGATCGGGCCGGCCGAAATCGCATTGACGCGGATCTTCTGCGGACCGAAGTCCACCGCCAGATAGCGCACCGAGGCTTCCAGCCCCGCCTTCGCCACGCCCATCACGTTGTAGTTCGGCATCGCGCGCAGGCTGCCGTTATAGGTCAGCGTCACCATGGAGCCGCCGTTCGGCATCAGCGCGGCGGCGCGCTTGGCCGCCTCGGTGAAGGCGTAGCAGGAGATCACCATGGTGCGGATGAAGTTCTCGCGCGTGGAATCGGCGTAGCGGCCCTTGAGCTCGCTCTTGTCGGAGAAGGCGACCGCGTGCACGAGGAAATCCATCGTGCCCCATTGCTTCTTGATTTCCTCGAATACCGCGTCGACCGAGGCGATGTCCTCGACGTCGCAAGGCATCAGGAAGGACGAGCCGACCGATTCGGCGAGCGGCTTCACGCGTTTGGCCAGCGCGTCACCCTGGTAGGTGAAGGCGAGCTTGGCGCCATGGTCGCTCAGCATCTTGGCGATGCCCCAGGCGATCGAGTGGTCGTTGGCGACCCCCATCACCAGCCCGCGTTTTCCGTCCATCAATCCCGGCATAGATGTCACCACTGATTGTCATCGTCCGCGAAAGCGGACGATGCAGTAATCCCGGCGCTCGCGAGATCGCAAGGCTGGTGGATACTGGATGCCCCGCTTTCGCGGGGCATGACAGGAAAAACTAAAATGCGAAGCAAGGTCACGCATCCAGCCGCTTGAACGCCACCGAGGCATTGGTGCCGCCGAAGCCGAACGAGTTCGACAGCACGGCGCCGAGCTTCACGTTGTCCTTGCGCTCGCGCACGATCGGCATGTCGGCGAAAGCGGGATCGAGGTTCTCGATATTGGCGCTCTCGCAGATGAAGCCGTTTTGCATCATCAGCAGCGAGTAGATCGCCTCCTGCGCGCCGGCGGCTCCGAGCGAGTGGCCGGTGAGCGATTTGGTCGCCGAGATCGGCGGGCACTTGGCGCCGAACACCTCGCGGATCGCCTCGATCTCCTTAAGGTCGCCGACCGGCGTCGCGGTGGCGTGCGGGTTGATGTAATCGATCGGCGTTTTCACGGTTTCCAGCGCCATCTTCATGCAGCGCGCTGCGCCCTCGCCCGAGGGCGCCACCATGTCGTAGCCGTCGGAGGTCGCGCCATAGCCGGCGACCTCGGCGTAGATCTTGGCGCCGCGCGCCTTGGCGTGTTCGAGCTCTTCCAGCACTAGCACGCCGGCGCCGCCGGCGATGACGAAGCCGTCGCGGTCCTTGTCATAGGCGCGCGAGGCTTTCGCCGGCGTGTCGTTGAACTTGGACGACATCGCGCCCATGGCGTCGAACAGCACGGAGAGCGACCAGTCCAGTTCCTCGCAGCCGCCGGCGAACATCATGTCCTGCTTGCCCCACTGGATGATCTCGGTGGCATTGCCGATGCAGTGGTTGGAGGTCGCGCAAGCCGACGAGATCGAATAGTTCACGCCCTTAATCTTGAACCAGGTGGCAAGCGTGGCCGAAGCCGTGGACGACATCGCCTTCGGCACCGCGAACGGGCCGACGCGTTTGGGACCCTTTGTCCGTGCGGTGTCGGCGGCTTCGATGATCGCCCGGCAGGACGGGCCGCCCGAGCCCATCACGATGCCGGTGCGCACGTTGGAAATGTCTTTGTCCTCGACACCGGAATCGCGGATCGCCTGCTCCATGGCGACGTGGTTCCAGGCGGCGCCGCCGCCGAGAAAGCGCATGGCGCGTCGGTCCACCACCTCGGCGGCATCGAGCGTCGGCGCGCCGTGCACCTGGCAGCGAAACCCGAGCTCGGCATATTTATCGGCACGCACAATGCCGGATTTTGCCTCGCGCAAGCTGGCCAGGACTTCCTGCGTATTGTTGCCGATGGATGAGACGATGCCCATTCCGGTGACGACGACCCGTCGCATAGTCGAATACCCTTAACTGAGCCGCGGATGGTTGGTGATCGGGCTACAGATTGACCTGCCGGGACCATTCCGCAAGGCCCCCACCGCCAAGCCCTCCGCCCGTGGCCGCCGGCCGCGCAGCCCGGCCGAAGATCAATACATGCCGTTTAAGAACTTGCCGCTCAAGCACCTGCCGCTCAAGCGCCGCTCGGCTGCAGCGCTTCATCCTGCTTGAACAGACCGACCTTGAGGTCGCTCGCCTTGTAAATCACGTTGCCGTCGGCCGCCAGCCAGCCGTCGGCGATGCCAAGCACCAGCTTCGAGCGCATGACCCGCTTGAAGTCGACGCCGTAGATGACCTTCTTCACGGTCGGCAGCACCTGTCCGGAAAATTTCACTTCGCCCAGCCCGAGCGCGCGGCCCTTGCCCGGCGCGCCCAGCCAGCCGAGGAAGAAACCGACCATCTGCCACAGCGCGTCGAGGCCGAGACAGCCCGGCATTACCGGGTCGCCCTTGAAGTGGCAGAGGAAGAACCAGAGGTCCGGCTTCACGTCGAGCTCGGCGCGGATCAGGCCCTTGCCGTGCTCGCCACCCTGTTCCGCGATCTCGGAAATGCGGTCGAACATCAGCATCGGCGGCAGCGGCAATTGCGCGTTGCCGGGGCCGAAAAGTTCCCCGCGACCGCAGGCGAGCAGATCTTCGTATTCAAAGCTGTGACGCCGGTTGTCCATAGCCGTGATATCCCCGCGCGGCGGGCCTGCTGGCTGAATTTCCATGTCGGAATTCGTAACACACCGAGGTGAGCCGGCAAAGATGGCGGGCCTCGGGGTGCGGACAATCTTCCTGTCAAAACCCGCGACAAATTGGCCCTGGCCGCAGTTGCGAGGGAGTTGCATCTGGGCGGCTATCGCGTATATGTTACAAATGAAATGGTTTTGCTGGCCCCTTCGGGGCTAGCCGATTGAGCGTAACGATGACCCAGACGGTACCATGGTAATGCCGCTCGCCAAGGCCGACGCCGCGCGCGCTCCGCACCGCACGGAACTCACCGGGTGCCCGTGGCATGACGTGAAATCCATGCTGCGCCAAGTCGGTTTGCGCCCCACCCGCCAGCGCATGGCGCTCGGCTGGATCCTGTTCGGCAAAGGCGACCGCCACCTCACCGCCGAGGCGCTCTACGAAGAAGCGACGCGCGCCAAGGTGCCGGTGTCGCTGGCGACCATCTACAACACGCTGCACCAGTTCACCCAAGTCGGCCTGCTGCGCCAGGTCACAATCGACGGTTCGAAAGGCTATTTCGATACCAACATCTCCAGCCACCACCACTTCTTCATCGAGGGCGAGGACGAACTGCTCGACATCCCGGGCGCCGAGGTGATTATCGGCAAGACCCCGGCCCCGCCGGAAGGTTACGAGATCGCGTGGGTGGACGTGGTCGTGCGCCTGCGCCGGAAGAGCTGACGGCGAATAGGCGCGGCGAGATTTCAATTCGTGCCCGGCGCGATGCCGGGCATTTGCATTTCTGCAGCAGACTGTGCGCGGCTACTCGACCTTCTCATTCGGATAGGCGCCCCACAGCCGCTCCTGCCGGATCCAGCCGCTGAAGTTCTTGCCGCTGAACTCGCACCACATTCCGTTGCAGGATTTGAGCTGGCCGAGCACGCCGGATTGCAGGCGGGCCACCACGCCGGATTCGACCTCCGAGCTCTCGTACAGCGGCACCAGATCGTCCTTCAGTGTCGGCACCACTACCGCGGTGCGTTTGCCGGACAAAAGCGAGTGGTAGACCCAGCCTTCCGCCCCTTCCCAGTCGCGGATACGCCGCCAGTTCTCGAATTCGGCGGTGATCTCCACCGGCATGCCGGCGCGGGTATAGACCCAGCGCACGTCCTGGTCCTTGTTCGGGCCGGACCGCACATTGACCCGATCCGACTTGAGGCTGACGAAGCGCGGGACCGGCAGGCCGCTCACCGTTCCGGCGGTTTCGCCGGCGGCATGGGCCGCGCCCGCCGGCATCGCCAGCATGGCGGCCGCGAGCGCGGCGCAGCCGAGACGGCGAAACGCGGCCCGAAAGCTTTGTGTTGTCACTGTCATCTGGTAGGAAAAAGAACGGATTTTGGACCCTGCCCATGCGAGGGACGCAGTGTGGGCGAGCACGGTTAAAGAGGGCTGAATCGGCGCTCTCAAGCGGCGGGAAAATGCCCCGCCAGACGCCGCGGTGGTGAGGACATGCCGAAGATCAAGAAGCCGGTGGTCGTCGTCACGCGCAAGCTGCCCGACAAAGTCGAGCTGCGCATGCGGGAACTTTTTGACGCCCGTCTCAACCCCGACGACAAGCCGATGACCCAGGCCCAGCTCGCCGAAGCGGTGAAAACCGCCGACGTGCTGGTGCCGACGGTCACCGACCGGATCGACGCGTCGGTGCTCAGCAAGTCGGGCGAGCAGCTCAAGCTGATCGCCAATTTCGGCAATGGCGTCGACAATATCGACGTCGTCACCGCTGTTCAGCGCGGTATCACGGTCACGAATACGCCCGGCGTGCTCACCGAGGACACCGCCGACATGACCATGGCGTTGATCCTGGCGGTGCCGCGGCGCCTCGCCGAGGGCGCCAATGTGCTGACCTCCGACAAGGACTGGGCGGGCTGGACCCCGACCTGGATGCTCGGCCACCGCATCTGGGGCAAGCGGCTCGGGATCATCGGCATGGGGCGGATCGGCCAGGCGGTGGCGCGCCGGGCGCGCGCCTTTGGCTTGCAGATCCACTATCACAACCGCCGCAAGGTGGCGCCCAAGATCGCGGAAGAGCTCGACGCCACCTATTGGGAGAGCCTCGACCAGATGCTCGCCCGCATGGACATCGTATCGGTGAATTGCCCGCACACGCCGGGGACCTATCACCTGCTCTCGGCGCGGCGGCTGAAGCTGCTCCGCCCTGAGGCGTTCATCGTCAACACCTCGCGCGGCGAAGTGATCGACGAGAATGCGCTCGCGCGCCTGATCGAGGCCGGCGACATCGCCGGCGCCGGGCTCGACGTGTTCGAGCACGAGCCGGCGGTGAACCAAAAGCTGGTCAAGCTCGCGCGCGCCGGCAAGGTGATCCTGCTGCCGCATATGGGCTCGGCGACGTTGGAGGGCCGCGTCGACATGGGCGAGAAGGTCATCATCAATATCAAGACGTTCATGGACGGGCATCGCCCGCCGGATCGGGTGTTACCGTCGATGTTGTGACAAATCCGTGATCGTCGGCGTCCCGCCGCTCAGCGGATTGCCCGGGTCCCACGCGTAACTCAGCGTCTCGAAGCGCATCGAGTGCGCATCGACCATCAGCAGCCGGCCGACCAGGCCTTCGCCGAAGCCGACGATCTCGCGGATCACTTCCAGCGCCATCATCGAGCCGAGAATGCCCGGCAGCGCGCCGAGGATGCCGGCTTCCGCGCAGGCCGGCACCGTGCCGGCCGGCGGCGGCTCGGGAAACAGGCAGCGGTAGCTCGGATTGCGCGTGCCGTCGGCGCGCGTCTCATGCGGCCGCAGCGTGGTCAGCGAGCCGTCGAAGGTTCCCACCGCGGCGGTGACAAGCGGCTTGTTCGCGAAGTAGCAGGCGTCGGCGACAAGATAGCGCGTGGCAAAATTATCGGAGCCGTCGGCGACGATGTCGTAGCTTGAAATTAGCTCTAGCGCGTTCGCCGCGGTAAGCCGCGCCATATGGGTTTCCACCGCCACATGCGGATTGAGCCGCGCGATCGCAGCCTTCGCGCTGTCGACCTTACGCATGCCGATGTCGGGCGTGGCGTGGATCACCTGCCGCTGCAAATTCGACAGCGACACGATGTCGTCATCGACCACGCCGAGCGTGCCGACGCCGGCGGCGGCGAGATACAGCAGCACCGGCGCGCCCAGGCCGCCGGCGCCGACCACCAGCACGCGCGCGGCTTTGAGCTTGGCCTGCCCCGGGCCGCCGACCTCGCGCAGCACGATGTGGCGCGCATAGCGTTCGAGTTCTTTTGCATCGAGCATCGTGGCTAACCCTATGGCGGCGCGGGCCTTTGGGCTAGCGGCTTGCGCGACCCCCGCGATGGGCTAAGGTGGCCCCAAAATATGGTTAGGGTGGCGTTAAAAAAATGCGGTCTGGTACGGTTCTGGTGACGCTTGCGCTGCTGATCGGCGCCGCCCCGGCGTGGGCGGACGAATCGGTTCCATACCCGCTGGAAGTCAAAAAGTCCGCCGTAAAACATCCACGCGCGAAACTGGCGGCCAGGAAGCCGGCCGCACGCAAGGCGGCGGTTGCGAATCGGGCCGCGCCAAAAGTCGTCACACCGAAAACCGCCACCGCCAATACCGAACCGGCGCAAGACGTATTCGCCGGCATTCCGCTGGGTGAGCGCCAGAAGATCCAGGCGGCGCTGCTGTGGTCGGGCGACTATACCGGCGCGGTCAACGGCGAAGACCCGATGCTAACCGCGATCAAGAATTTCCAGAAGCGCAGCAAGGGCAAGGTCACCGGCGTGCTCACGCCGGGTGAACGCGCGAACCTGATCGCCGCGGCCCAAAATCACGAGCAGGATTTCGGCTGGAACGTAGTGGTCGATCCGGCAACCGGCATCCGCATCGGCCTGCCGACCAAGATGGTGCCGAATGCCCGCGAGTCCGCGCGCGGCACGCGCTGGTCGTCGGCGCATGGCGAGGTGCAGGTCGAGACCTTCCGCATCACCGATCCGGACCTCAAACTAGCCGCGCTGTTCGAGCAGCAGAAGAAGGAGCCCGGCACGCGCAGGGTCGAATACAGCGTGTTGCGCGACGACAATTTCTTCATCAGCGGCCTGCAAGGGTTGAAGAAGTTTTCCGTGCGCGCGCAATTGCGCAACGGCGAGGTGCGCGGCTTCACCATGCTGTTCGATCAGATGATGGAAACGATCGTCGCGCCGGTGATGGTGGCGATGGCGAGCGCGTTCTCGCCGTTTCCCGAGCGCAGCGCGCCGTTCGCGGCGCTGGCGAAATCGGTCGAATACGGCAACGGGCTGGTGGTGAGCGCGCAAGGCCACATCGTCACCGACCGCAAGCTCACCGAAGGCTGCCAGGTGATCGTGGCTTCGGGACTGGGCGATGCCGTGCGCATCGCCGACGACGAGGACAACGGGCTGGCGCTGTTGCGCGTCTATGGCCCGCGCAAGGTCTCAGCGCTGGCGCTGCCGCGCGATGCGCCCAAGTCCGGCGAACTGATGCTGATCGGCATTCCCGATCCGAAGGAACAGAACGGCAGCCGCACGCTCACTGAGGTCAAGGCGCGATTGCTGGACGGCACGGCGATCGAATTGCGCCAGCCGGTGCCGATGGCCGGATTTTCCGGCGCCGCCGCGCTTGACGGCCAAGGCCGCTTCCTCGGCATGATGGAGATGCGCAACGCCGTGCTCGCCAGCGTCGAGCCGGCTGCGCCGCCGGTGCGCCTCGTCACCGCCGATACGATCCGCGGTTTTCTCGAAGCGCACAACGTTGCCACCGCGCCCACGCAACTCGGCGACGCCAAGGCGTCGGTGGTGCGGATGATTTGCGTGCGGAAATAGCGGCGCGTTACTTATTCTTCCACTGCGGCGGGCGCTTATCGACGAAGGCCTTCATGCCTTCCTTCTGGTCGTCGGTCGCGAACAGCGAATGGAAGACGCGTCGCTCGAACAAGATACCTTCTGCGAGCCCGGACTCAAAAGCGCGGTTGACCGCCTCCTTGCCCGCCAGCACCGAGGGCAGCGACATGTTGGCGATGGTGTCGGCGACTTTCATCGCTTCGTCCATCAGGGTCGCCGCCGGCACCACGCGCGCCACCAGCCCCGATTTTTCGGCCTCGGCTGCGTCCATCATGCGGCCGGTGAGGATCAGGTCCATCGCCTTGGCCTTGCCGACCGCGCGCGTGAGCCGCTGCGTGCCGCCGATGCCAGGGATGACGCCGAGCTTGATCTCGGGCTGGCCGAATTTGGCGTTGTCGGCGGCGATGATGATGTCGCAATGCATGGCCAGCTCGCAGCCGCCGCCGAGCGCAAAGCCGGCGACCGCGGCGACGATCGGCTTGCGGGCGCGCGTGGCGCGGTCCCAGTCGGCGGCGAAGTTGCCGAGATAGGCCTCGATGAAGGTCTTGTCCGCCATCTCCTTGATATCGGCGCCGGCCGCGAACGCCTTCTCGCTACCGGTGATCAGCATGCAGCCGACGCCCGCGTCGGCCTCATAGGCGTCGATCGCCTGGATCAGTTCGGTAATGAGCGCCCGGTTGAGCGCATTGAGCGCCTGCGGACGGTTGAGCCGGATGATGCCGACCCGGCCTTTCGTTTCGACGGCGATGTTCTGGTAGCTCATGGCTTGTCCTTGGTTTGTTGGCGGCTCAATCGAGCTTAGCGCCCGCGCGCTTGATGACGTCGGCCCATTTGGCAGAATCCGTCCTGATCGTTTCCGCGAATTCCTCAGGACTGCCGCCGCCCGGCTCGTCGCCGATCTTCGCGAACTTCTCCTTGAAGGCTTCCGACGTGAGCACTTTGTTGATCGCCGTATTGAGCTTGTCGACGATCGGCCGCGGCACGCCGGCCGGGGCAATGACGCCGGTCCAGGTGGCGGCCAGGTAGCCGGGGACGCCGGCTTCGGCGATGGTCGGCAGCTGCGGGAATGCCGGCGACCGCTTGGCGCCGCTGACGGCAAGCGCGTGCACCTTGCCGGAGCTGGCAAAGGTCGCGATCGATTGCAGGCTTTCGAACATCAGGTCGACATGCCCGGCGATCAGATCGTTGATCGCCAGCGATCCGCCGCGATAAGGGACGTGAACGATTTCCGTCCCGGTCATGTACTTGAACAGCTCGCCGCCGACGTGGCCGGGCGATCCGTTGCTCGACGACGCGTTGGAAAGCTTGCCGGGATTTTTCTTGGCGTAGTCGATCAGTTCCTTGACCGAATTGACCGGCAGCTTGGGCGACACCGCAAGCAACAGATGTCCGCGCGTGACCAGCGCGATCGGCTGGAAATCGCGCTCGATGTCGTAGGGCAGCTTCGCCACCATGTGGCGGGTGATGGCGAGCGCGCCGATCGGCCCCATGCCGAGCGTGTAACCGTCGGGCGGAGATTTCGCGACCAGGTCCAGCCCGATGGTGAGCGCGCCGCCGGGACGGTCGTCAATGATGATCTGCTGGCCCAGCTCAGCCCCAAGTTCAGCGCCGAGAATGCGGGCGGTCGTGTCGGTGGCGCTGCCGGCCGCCTGCGGAACGATCAGCCGGATCGGATGGTCCGGATAATCTGCGGCCGTGCTGGCGATCACCGTGCAGACGAGAAGAAATGCAATGAGGCCAAGTTTGCGCATGTTACCTATCCCGGCGGTCGATCGAGTATTCGTCGCACATTACACCGCAGCTTGTCATCGCCCGGCCTCCTCTCGTCATTCCGGGTTCGCGCCTTCGGCGCGCCCCGGAATGACAAATCACTTCTGACAGCTTGGACAATAGAAGGTCGAGCGGCCGGTCTGCACGACGCGTTTGACCTTGCCCTTGCAGCTAGGGCACGGCTTGCCCTCGCAGTCATAGACCTGGAAATTGTGCTGGAAGTCGCCGAGCGAGCCGTCGGCGCGGCGATGGTCGCGCAGCGACGAGCCGCCGGCCTTGATGGCATCGTGCAGCACCGTCTTGATGGCCTCGACCAAGGCGGCGGCGCGTCCGTTCGGTTTGCCGTTGCGGTCGGCAATGGTCGAGGCGCGCCGTTTGGGCGAGAGCCGCGCGCGGAACAGCGCCTCGCAGACATAGATGTTGCCGAGCCCTGCGACCACGCGCTGGTCGCTGAGCGCGGCCTTCAGCGAGGTCTTTTTGCCGGCGCAGGCTTTGGCGAGCATGGCGGCGTCGAATTCGTTGCCCAATGGCTCCGGCCCGATTGAGCGCAGCAGTGGCTCCTGCTCGAGCTTGGCGCGCGGCACCAGCTTCATCGAGCCGAAGCGGCGCGGATCGTTGAAGGTCACCGTGGCGCCGTTCGACATGTGAAACACTACATGGTCGTGGGCGGCGTGCTTCGGGCGCTCGTGATGATAGTTGCCGGGTGCTCGCTCTTGGCCCGCATGGCTGACGCGGAACGAGCCCGACATGCCGAGATGCATCACCAGCACGTCGCCCGACGACAGATCCGCCAGCAGATATTTCGCCCGCCGGCCCAGCCCTTCGACCGTCGTCCCTTCCAGCCGTTTGGCGAAGTCCTTCGGTAGCGGCCAGCGCAGGTCGCGGCGCCGCGCCTCGACGTGTGTGAACCGCGCGCCTTCCATCGCGGGCGCGAGCCCCCGGCGCACAGTCTCGACCTCGGGTAGCTCGGGCATGGGTAACCGCTCCAGCGATGACACATAGCGCCCTGCGGGTTCCCGCGCTATGGTCCTGCCCGCAAAGGACTATTGGCCATGGCCGCGAGGCGAGAAGAGACCCATTTCGGTGACAAAACCGTGCCGCTGGCCGACAAGCAGGGGCTGGTGGACGACGTGTTCCATTCGGTAGCACGCCGCTACGACCTGATGAACGACCTGATGTCGGGCGGGCTGCACCGGGCCTGGAAGGACGCGCTGGTGACGGCGGTCAATCCGCCCAAGACCGATCGGCCGTTCGCGCTGCTCGATCTCGCCGGCGGCACCGGCGACGTGGCGTTCCGCGTGGTCGAGGCCGGCGGGACCGGCACGCGCGTCACCGTCTGTGACATCAATGCCAAAATGCTTAGCGTCGGGCGCGAGCGCGCCGCCGAGCGCGGCTTCGACGATGTGGTGACGTTCGAGCAAGGCAATGCCGAGGAACTCTCCTACTCCGACCGCAGCTTCGATTGCGTCACCATCGCCTTCGGCATCCGCAACGTGCCGCGCATCGATTGCGCGCTCGCCGAGGCGCATCGTGTGCTCAAAATCGGCGGCCGCTTCCTGTGCCTGGAATTTTCCTCGGTAGACGTGCCCGGTCTCGACGCGCTGTACGAGCTTTATTCATTCAACGTGATCCCGCGGGTCGGCGAAGCCGTGACCGGCGACCGCGAGGCCTACCAATATCTGGTCGAATCGATCCGCAAGTTTCCGAAGCCGAAGGCCTTCGCGCAGATGCTCGAAGCCGCCGGCTTCCGCCGGGTCTCGTTCCGGCCGATGACCGGCGGCGTGGTCGCGCTGCATTCGGGCTGGCGTTTGTGATCTCCGCCCTCTCCCATCTCATTCGGCTCAGCCGTACCGGCTTCGTGTTCGCGCGCGAGGGCGTGTTCGCGCTGGTCGATACGCGTCCGTTACCATTGCCGGCGAAGATGGCGATCGCGCTGGCGCGGCTGATCGAGCGGCCGACCGCCAAGGACGGCAGCAGCCGGCTCGCCGCGGCGTTGACCAAGCTGGGGCCGACCTACGTCAAGCTCGGCCAGTTTCTCGCCACCCGGCAGGACGTGGTCGGCGCGGCGATCGCGCGCGATCTCGAAAGCCTGCAAGACAAGATGGCGCCGTTTCCGCAAGCCCAAGCGGAGGCCACCATCGCCGCGGCTTTCGAGCGCCCGGTGAATCAGGTGTATGCCAGCTTCGGGCCTCCCGTTGCCGCCGCCTCGATCGCACAGGTGCATCGCGCCGAAGTCGAAAAAGACGGCATCCGCAAACCGGTGGCGGTGAAGATCCTGCGGCCGGGCGTCGAGCGGCGCTTCAAGGTCGATCTCGACGCTTTCTTCTTTGCCGCGCGCAAGGCGGAAAGCCTGTCGCTCGAAGCGCAGAGGCTGCGGCCGGTCGAGGCGGTGGCGACACTCGCCCGTTCGGTGACGATGGAAATGGATTTCCGGCTGGAGGCGGCCGCGCTCTCCGAGATGGTGGACAACACCCGCGAGGACGCCGATTTCCGCGTGCCGGCGGTGGACTGGGACCGTACCGCGCGCGAAGTGCTCACGCTGGAATGGATCGACGGTACGCCGCTCAACGACCGCGCCGCGCTCGAGGCCCGGGGCCTCGATTTGCCGGCGCTCGGCCGCACGGTGATCCAGAGCTTCCTGCGCCATGCCTTGCGCGACGGCTTCTTCCACGCTGACATGCATCCGGGCAATTTGTTCGTGGACGCGGAAGGCCGTCTGGTTGCGGTCGACTTCGGCATCATGGGCCGGCTCGGGCCGAAGGAGCGGCGCTTCCTGGCCGAAATCCTGTTCGGCTTCATCACCCGCGATTATCAGCGCGCCGCGCAAGTGCATTTCGACGCCGGCTATGTGCCACGCCACCATTCGGTCGAGAGCTTCGCGCAGGCGATCCGCGCCATCGGCGAGCCGATCCACAACCGCACCGCCGAAGACATCTCGATGGCGAAGCTGTTGATGCTGCTGTTCGAGGTCACCGGCCTGTTCGACATGCGCACGCGGCCGGAGCTGTTGCTGTTGCAGAAAACCATGGTGGTGGTGGAAGGCGTTGCGCGCTCGCTCGATCCCAAGCTCGACATGTGGAGCACCGCCGATCCGGTGGTGCGCGAATGGATCGCGCGCAATCTCGGGCCGGTCGGCAAGCTGGAAGACGTTGCCGAAGGCGCCGGCGAGATCGGCCGCTTCCTCGGCCAGGTGCCGTCGCTGCTGCATCGCGCCGGCACGCTGATCGACCAGCTCGATACCATCACCCGCGACGGGCTGGTGCTGTCGCCGGAGACGGTAGCGGCGATCGGGCAGGCGGAAGCGCGGCGCACCCGCTGGCTCACGGCCGGCGTCTGGATGATCTCTATATTATTGATTATATTAGGATTTATAATCATTTGATGGCTATGATTGCAATGCCATCATAGCTACGGCATGATTGGCTGATCATGGCCAGCCTGACCATCCGCAAGCTCGACGAAGCGCTGAAGAAGCAGCTCCGTCTGCGCGCGGCGCGCCACGGCCGCTCGGTCGAGGACGAGGTGCGCACCATCCTGCGCGGCGCCGCCGCCGAAGCCGACGCCGACGCCTTCGCGGCGTCACCTGCCGACAGCGGCCCAAGCAAGACCGGCGCACCATCGTCCCGCCGTGCCGCGGCCGCGCCCGCCGTTGGAATGAAGCGCGTGCTGCTGATCGTCGGCGGCGGCATTGCCGCCTACAAGTCGCTCGATCTCATCCGCCGTTTGAAGGAGCGCGGCATCGCCGTGCGTTGCATCCTGACCACGGCGGCCGAGCATTTCGTCACGCCGCTGTCGGCCGGCGCCATCGTCGGCGAACGCGTATTCACCGACCTGTTCGATCCGGCGGGGGAGTTCGACGTCGGCCACATTCGTCTCGCGCGCGAAACCGATCTCATCGTGGTCGCGCCGGCGACCGCCGACCTGATGGCGAAACTAGCCGGCGGCCATGCCAATGATCTCGCCACCGCGGTGCTGCTGGCGACGGACGCGAAAATCCTGCTGGCGCCGGCGATGAATCCGCGCATGTGGTCGAACCAGGCGACGCAGCGCAATCTCGCACAACTGATCGCCGACGGTGTCACCCTGGTCGGCCCGAACGAAGGCGAGATGGCGGAAGCCGGCGAGCGCGGCATGGGGCGCATGGCCGAACCGCTGGAGATCACCGCCGCTGCCGAAAAACTTCTCGGCGCAGGCACAGCACAGCCGCTCAAAGACAAGCGCGTGCTGATCACCTCCGGCCCGACCCATGAGCCGATCGATCCGGTGCGCTACATCGCCAACCGCTCGTCCGGTAAGCAAGGCCACGCCATTGCCGCGGCCGCAGCAGCCGCCGGCGCCGATGTGGTGCTGGTCAGCGGCCCGGTGAACCTGCCCGATCCGCCCGGCGTCAAGGTCGTCAAAGTCGAGACCGCGCGCGAGATGCTGCAGGCGGTCGAGCGCGCGCTGCCGGTGGATGTGGCGATCTTCGCCGCCGCGGTTGCCGATTGGCGGGTCGCGAATGCAGGCGCGCAGAAGATCAAGAAGACGGCCGGCCAGGCGACGCCCGACTTGTCGCTGGTGGAAAATCCCGACATTCTCGCCACCATCGCCAAGCGACAATCACAACGGCCGCAGCTGGTGATCGGCTTTGCCGCGGAAACCGAGAACGTTTCGGTCAATGCAAAGGCCAAGCTCGTTGCCAAAGGCTGCGACTGGATCCTCGCCAATGACGTGTCGCCGGCCTCGGGCGTGATGGGTGGCGACCGTAACACCATCCAGCTGGTGACGCCGAAGGGCATCGAGCCCTGGCCGCAGCAATCGAAAGAAGACGTGGCCGCGATGCTGATCGCGCGCGTCGCCGAAGTTCTGCAAGGAGCCAAAGTTTGAACACCACCGATGTCCGCATCATGCGGCTTGCGCACGGCAACGATCTTCCGCTGCCGTCTTATCAGAGCGCGCTCGCCGCCGGGCTCGATCTCTTGGCCGCGGTGCCGACTGAGGCGCCGACGACAATCGCGCCAGGGTGCCGCGCGCTGGTGCCGACCGGCATCGCCATCGCGCTCCCCGCCGGTACCGAAGCGCAGGTACGGCCGCGCTCCGGACTCGCCGCGCGCCATGGGCTCACGGTGCTCAATGCGCCCGGCACCATCGATGCCGACTACCGCGGTGAAATACAGGTGCTGCTTGTGAATCTCGGCGGCGAATCGGTGAACGTCACGCGGGGGATGAGAATTGCGCAGTTGGTGATCGCGCCGGTGACGCATGCCCGCCTACGCGAGGTTGCATCGCTCGATGAAACTCCGCGCGGATCGGGTGGATTCGGCTCCACCGGAGGTTGAGCGGATCATTCCGTGTTTTCGGCTAGACGGCTGGACGACTGTAGCTTATTACCACTCAAATTAGTTGCGACTGGTGCCATCCATGCCGCTGGTGTCCCGTAAGGGCATTCTTGCCATTGCCGCTGTGATCGATGTTGCGATCAACGCCCGCGGCCGGCCGGTGTCGGCGAAGGCGTTGGCCGCGCGCCATAAGCTTCCTCCGCGCCATCTCGAGCCGGTTCTGCAGGCGCTGGTGCGCGACGGCATCCTGAAAGGGATCCGCGGGCCGCACGGCGGCTACGAGCTCGCGCGCGAGCATAAGCGCATCACCGCCGAAGACATCCTGCGCGCCGCCAGCAGCGCGGAGGAAGCCGGCGAGCCGCCGCTGCCCGCGTCGGTACTGGTCAACGACGTGGTGCGGCCCGCGCTGGTCGAAGCCGAACGCACATTCTCCGCAGCGCTTGGCCGCATCAATGTCGAGGACATGGCGAAGCGGGCAGCAGCGCTGAAATAGCGCATGATCCCGAAAAGTGGGAACCGGTTTTCGGAAAAGATCATGCGCGGGCAAAAATCCTAGCTGCATCGCCGCTTCCGAGTCACGTTCACGGTCTGGACTCTTTCGGCGCGATTCCCCTTGGGGGTAAAGTCCAGCGATTCGTGGACGGTGTGGCGGACACCGTCCCGCATCCCTGGGGCAGGCCTGAATGCCGGAGAAAATCCGGACGGCGAACGAGAGGCTGCGTTCTCGTCCGCGGCGAGGTGGATTCTTCGCCGCCTTCGTACTGGCACATCTTAGCTTCGCGCTCGGCACGCCGGCTCGTGCCGACGCGGGCTTGGCGTTGGGCGTGGTCGATGCCCTTCACCGTGCCGTCACGGCGCTCGGCCGGCAGGAAATCGCAACGCTCACGCTGACGCTCGGACTGCTCTGCTTCGCGGTGCTCGCCACTATCGTGTTGGTGCGCACGCGCAAAGCTGCCGAACGCGTCGAAACCGTGGCACGCGACGAAGTCATGGCGCTGCATACCGAGATCGACCGGCTAAAGACGCTGCTGCTGTCGGAGCCGCAGGTGCTGGTGGAATGGTCGGCGGCCACCGACGAGCCGGAAATCCTCGGCGACACCGGCATCGTCATGCCGGGCGGCGTGCCGGGGCGCGTGCTCGCGTTCGGCAGCTGGCTGGAGCCGGCAGCGGCGCAGCGCATGGAGCACGCGGTCGAAACGCTGCGCAGCGACGGCCGCGGCTTCGTGATGACGCTCACCACCACCACCAAATGCCCGATCGAGGCGGAGGGCCGCGCCGTCGGCGGACGCGCGGTGCTGCGCTTGCGCGACGTCAGCGGCATCGAGCGCGAGCTCATGGATCTTGCCGCCCGTCACGACAAGCGGATGAGCGACGTCGAGACCATGCAGGCGCTGCTCGATTCGCTGCCCGCGCCGGCGTGGGCGCGCGACGAAAGGGGCCGGCTGATTTTCGTGAATTCGGCTTATGCGCGCGCAGTGGAAGCCGCCGATTCGACCGACGCGGTCGCGCGCGAGCTGGAGCTGCTCGATCGCGCCGCGCGCGACGAACTCACGCGCGCCCGCACCACGGGCGAACGCTATGCCGGCCGGCTGCCGGCGATCGCCGCGGGCGAGCGCCGCATCTTCGATGTGGTCGATGCGCCGACCGGCGCCGGCAGCGCCGGCATGGCGATCGACCGCACCGAGGTGGAGGCGATGCGCGCCGAGCTCGCGCGCATGATCGAGGCGCACCGCCGCGTGCTCGACCAGTTGGCGACCGGCGTCGCCATCTTCAACGTCGACCGCAAGCTGATCTTCTATAATACCGCCTTCCGCTCGTTGTTCGAGCTCGACGCCGGCCTGCTCGACCAGACGCCCACCGACAGCGCCGTGCTCGAGACTTTGCGCGCCGACCGCAAGCTGCCCGAGGAGCAGGACTTCCGGCAGTGGAAGCAGCAGCTGTACGAGGCCTATCGCGCGGTCGAGCCGCAGGAGCACATGTGGCACCTGCCGGACGGACGCACGCTGCGCGTGGTCACCACGCCCAATCCGGAGGGCGGCGTCACGTATCTTTATGACGACGTCACCGAGCGGCTGGACATGCGCCGCCGCTACGAGGCGCTGATCAAGGTGCAGAGCGAGACGCTGGATCACCTCGCCGAGGCCGTCGCGGTGTTCGGCAGCGACGGGCGCGTGCGGCTGCATAATCCGGCGTTCCAGCGCATGTGGAAGCTGGCACCCGAAGCGCTCGACCAGCACCCGCATATCGAGGCGGTGACCGCCTGGTCGCAGGCGTTGCATGACGACAATACGGTGTGGCGTAGCTTACGCGCCGCAGTGACCGCGATCGACAATCGCGACCCGATCGTCGCGCGCATCGAACGGCGCGACGGCATGATGATCGACATGACCACCATGCCGCTGCCGGACGGCGCCACGCTGGTCACCTTCCAGGACGTCAGCGATACGGTGAATGTCGAGCGCGCGCTGCGCGAACGCAACGAGGCGCTGGAGACCGCCGACGGCATCAAGATCGAGTTCGTGCACCACGTGTCCTACGAGCTGCGCTCGCCACTCACCAACATTATCGGCTTCGCGAATTTGCTCGGCGATTCCGCGTTCGGCCCACTCACCGACAAGCAGCGCGAATATCTCGGCTACATCACCGTGTCGACCAACGCACTGCTGGCGATCATCAACAATATTCTGGACCTTGCCACTATCGACGCCGGCGCCATGTCGCTCAACCTGGGCGAGGTGGACATCCGCGCCAGCATGGAGGCGGCGGCCGAAGGCGTGCTGGATCGATTAGTAAAGAACAATTTGAAGCTCGACATCAGCACCGCGACCGGCATCGGCAGCTTCACCGCCGACGAGCGGCGCTTACGGCAGATTCTGTTCAACCTGTTGTCGAACGCGGTCGGCTTCTCGCCGGCGGGCGAGACCGTCACGCTGGCGGCCGAGCGGCGCGCCGATGCGGTAGTATTCACGGTCACCGACCGCGGCCCCGGCATCCCGCCCGACGCGAAGGACAAGGTATTCGACTGGTTCGAAACCGACTCGATGGGCTCGCAGCACCGCGGCACCGGCTTAGGCCTGTCGCTGGTGCGCTCCTTCGTCGAACTGCACGGCGGCAGCGTGACGATCGACTCCGCGGTCGGACGCGGGACCACGGTGACCTGCGAATTCCCGGTCGAACAGGCGGCGCAGCAGTCCGCGGCGTAATCCATCCGCCAATAGGAAAGACCTCCGCGGCGAACCGCGGAGGTCTTTGACCGGCTCCCGATCAGCGCATGCTCTGCCGCATGTGTCGGTGCGGCGCGTAGCCGACATATTCGCCGTTGACGCACTGGTCCCGATTCATCGTCAACAGCGCCTGAAACCCACGGCAGGGCTGCACCGCCGCATCGATCAGCACAACGGTACCGACGCCGGCGACACCACCGACCGCAGCCGCACCTGCGGCAGTGGCGGGCAGCGCGATGACAGCCGCAGTGCTGCCCCACCACGCGTTATAGAGTCCGACGCCGACCGCGGTGCCGACGGCCGCGCCCGCCACCGGTGCGGTGTAGCGCGCAGCGTAGTTCGCATTCTCATCGACGGCCGAATAGTACGGTGCCGCCAAGGCGGGAGTGACGAGCGCCGCCGCTGCGGCAATGGTAAGTATTGGAAGAAGTTTACGCATCGTGATGCTCCTTTGATTTCAGGCCGCCCGCAGACCTGTGCAGCGCAAACACCTGGCGGATGGGTGCGTTCCGCATTTTTTCGCGAAACATCGGCACACGGTTCAACGATGGCGGCGCTGTGACGCACGACAGGGAACCGCGTTGCCGGTGCGGTGAAAGGGTGGCGTTAAGGTGGCAGCTGAGAGGGCGCAGCGATCGGCCGAATTGGTCAGCCTATTTTTGTCTTGAGTCTTGCGTCACGATGCCACGCAACAGTCGTCCCAAAAGATCAGCGCCGGTTATGATGCGTTTTTCTTCTGCCCAGACCAAGATTAAATCGTTGTCGATGACATCATCTTCAGGACGTTTCGGCTTCACCTGCATGCGACCGATCACGTCGCCCAATGGCGTGCGCATGTCGGTGACGATAATCGGACGGTGCCAGTAGAGTTCCGGGTCAACCGACATTGCATCGAACAGTGAATCGCGCAGAAAATGGTGTGCGTCCAACACAAATGATGGTCGACCCGAAGCATCGACGATGATGACCCACTTTTTGCCGGAGGCATTCAATTGCCGCAAGAACGGGTCATGGGGCGAACGTTCAAATTTCGGCAGCAAAGGCCGTTCATTTTCGATTGGAAGAGTGATGACACTACGAGGGTCGATCGACTCCCCCTCATCCTTTACAAGGATATCGTCGAGGTCGAGAAAATTCAGCGCGCCGATAGCCTCCAATTGTCCGACGTCGGCGCCCGCGGCTCCCACGTGCTTGGTGATAAATGCGCGAAAGTCGCGCTCTCGTAAAAACGCGAAACCTTCCGCTCCCAGCCACCAGTTGAGAATGATCGCCGTCGGCTTCGCGACCGGGAACAGCCCGACCTGATACAGTTTCAGCAGTGGCGCGAGCCGCGCCGCCATGCGCAGCGCATGTCGCGAAAAATAGGCTTGCGGAATAATTTCGCCGAACAGCGTAATGACGATGGTCGAGAAGGCAAACGCTCCGATGCCAGCAAGGACGGAGTCCGACAGCAGCGTGAGCAGCACGTTGATCGTAACATTGCCCCACAGCACCGTGGCCAAGGTGAGATTGGAGTCTTTGCGCAAGGCAAGCAGTTCGGCCGCATCGGCATTGCCGCCTGCCGCCTCGACCTCCAGCCGTAATTTGCTGATGCTGAAAATTGCCAGATTAAGACCTGAAAACATCGCAGATTGAGTAATGCAGAAAGCGATGCCAATCCAAACTAAGACATTCGGCAGCAATGCTGAGTTGTTCATGATGAAGCAATCATTCAGCTCAATCCGAACCTGCGCGCGAACCACGTCTTCATGAGATGGGTCAAGGTGGCATAGCTTACGAGAATCAGACCGAGGCAGATCCAGTACCTCGGCGGCAGCGGCACGAAGCCCAAGGCGCCGCCGAGCCATGTGAACGGAATGGCGATGCCGACCGCGGCGATGATCAGACTCGTCGCAATCACCGGCGCGCTGGCCCTGCTCTCCAAGAACGGCACCTTGGCGGTGCGGATGATATGGATAATCAGCGTCTGGGTGAGCAAGCTCTCCACAAACCAGCCGGTCTGGAACAGCGCCGGCTTGTCCCACGCGTAAAAGATGCCGAGCATCACGAAGAACGTGACGTAATCGAAGATTGAACTGATCGGTCCGATCAACAGCACGAATTTCGACATGTTGCTGATGTCCCAGCGGCGCGGGACCGCCAGGTACTCGACATCGACATTATCGGTCGGGATCGTGGTCTGCGAGAAGTCATACAGCAGATTGTTGGTGAGTACCTGGATCGGCGCCATCGGCAGGAATGGCAGGAAGATGCTGGCGCCGATCACGCTGAACATATTACCGAAGCCCGAGCTCGCCCCCATCTTGATGTACTTGGTGATGTTGCCGAAGACCTTGCGCCCCTCGATCACGCCGTCGCCGAGCACCGCCAGGCTCTTCTCCAGCAGGATGATATCGGCCGAGTCTTTCGCGATGTCGACGGCGCTGTCCACCGAGATGCCAACGTCGGCGGCCTTGAGCGCCGGTCCATCGTTGATGCCATCCCCCAAATAGCCGACCACGTGCCCCTTGCGGTGCAGAGCGTCGATGATCGCTGCCTTTTGCGACGGCGAGACCTTCGCGAACACGGTCGCGGTCTCGGCCAAGTCCGCCAATTGAGCGGGCGACAACGTCTCGATCTCATGGCCAAGAACGATATGATCCACGGGCAGGCTGACGTCGTGACAGATTTTCCGCGTGACGATGTCATTGTCTCCGGTCAGGATTTTCACTTGCACGCCACGCGCCTTCAGCGTGGCGATGGCCGCAGCGGCGGTTTCCTTCGGCGGGTCGAGGAACGCGATATAGCCAAGCAATGTGAGGCCGGCCTCGTCGGCGACGGAATACGCTGATTGCTCAGGCGGCATCTCCTTGAAAGCGACCGCGATCACCCGAAATCCATCCGCGTTAAGCTTGGCGGTCGTCTCCTGCGCCTGGGCGAAGTGGCTCGGGTCGAGCGCGCCGGTCTCGTTGCTGTCGGCGTAACGCGTGCAGACGGCGAAAATCTCTTCGACGGCGCCTTTGCAGATGAGAATGTGGGCGTCGTCGCCGCGCTTGAGCACGACCGACATCCGGCGCCGTTCAAAGTCGAATGGAATTTCGTCGATCTTGCTGAACCGTTCGTCGACCTTCAGCTTCTCGTGCAGTTCAACATGTTTCAGGACGGCGACATCGAGCAGGTTCTTGAGCCCGGACTGGTGCAGGCTGTTCAAGAAGGCATATTCGAGCACGCGCTCGGAATCTTCGCCGCGCAGGTCGAGGTGACGCTTCAGGATGACCCGGTCCTGCGTCAGCGTGCCGGTCTTGTCGGTGCACAACACGTCCATCGCCCCGAAGTTCTGGATGGCGTTGAGGCGTTTGACGATGACCTTCTTCTTCGACATCGCCATGGCGCCCTTGACAGATTGACCGTCACGATCATCGGCAGCATTTCCGGCGTGAGCCCCACCGCCACGGCGACCGCGAACAGCAGCGCCTCGAACCAATTGCCCTTGCTCAGGCCGTTAATCAGGAACACGAGCGGGGCCATGATCGAAATGAGGCCTATCATCATCCAGGTGATCCGAGCGATGCCCTTGTCGAAGCTCGTCAACACGCGCTGCTCGGCGATCATGCCGGCCACTTGACCAAAAGCCGTTCGAGCACCGGTGAGCGCAACAATCCCGGAGCCGACGCCGCTGACGACAATGCTGCCCATGAAGCAGATGTTCGGGAGATCGAACGGCGTCTCCGCGGTGCCAACATGGGGTTGCGCGTTCTTCTCAAGCGGCATCGCCTCCCCGGTCAGCGTCGACTGGTTGATGAAGAGATCATTCGCTGCGATTAGCCTGATGTCGGCGGGGATCATGTCGCCGGCCGACAGCAGCACGATGTCGCCGGGCACGAGCTGCTCGATCGGCACTTCGACATACTCTTGCGCGGCGCCGGGTACGTTGCGACGCACGGTCGCGGTGATCCGCACCATCCGTCGCAGCGCGTCGGCCGCCTTGTTCGAACGGTGTTCCTGGATGAAACCCAGTGAGATGCTCAGGACCACCATGACCGCGATCATGATGGCGACCCGCTGATCGCCCAGAAGGTAGGACGCCGTCGCCAGCGTCAGCAGCAGCAGGTTCAGCGGGTTCATTGACCGGCCGACCAGCTCGCCGACGATGGTGTGGCGCACCGGTTGCGCGACTTGGTTGGGACCGAGCGCGCGTAGCCGCGCCTTGACCTGCCCAGGAGTGAGGCCCTCCGCGCTTCCGTGAACCCGCTGCAGCGCTTGTTCCGGCGCGAGGCGCGCGATCTCACCGAGGGTATCACCGCTCGCCGATAAGCCTTCCGGTGCGACCGGCGATCGGCGCCATGCCCGCGCCAGGATGGACATGAAGGCGGTCCGGCGGTGTTTCTCCACGCGCTCGTCTCCTGGTCGCGATGCGCGTTATTGGCGCATGGGGAGGGGCCAAGTCTCGCCTATCCCTCAGCACGCCAGCCGGCACAGCAGGAAGTCTACACCGAACCGGCATGATCCGCAGACCCTGTCTACTTTTGCAGTTCAACGCGTAGGGCGGGTTCGTCGCAGTTTGACCCCTTTTCCGGACACCCTCCGATTACCTCATGGCACGGCCACGACATGATCCAGATCATTTACGAAAACCCTATAAACCGTTATGTTTTCACAATGTTTAGTGCGCGTAAGGCATCGCCGCTGCGATTCGATCTTCGATGCCGGAGATCTGCCTTTGTCGATATTTCGCTATGCCATTCGCGAAATGTTTTTTCGCAGGGGTCGTTCGATCGTCACCACGACGAGCGTCGCGCTCGCCGTACTAGCGGCAGTGCTGCTCACGGCGCTAGCAACCTCCTATTCCCGCGCGATCAGAAAGCCGATTGAAACCGTTGGCGCCGATGTCATCGTGCAGATGACCGGCGACATTCCACGAAGCTCGAAGGTCTCGTCTTCCCGCATCCCAATCCCTTGCTGCCGGCGACCCAGGTCGCCGAAATCCGCGTCATTCCAGGTGTCGTGTCGCTGACGCGCGCCGTCTACATGTGGGAACTCGCCCCGGATCATTTCCAGTCCGTGCTCGGCATAGAAGACGGCGAAGCCGGTCTCTCCGGGCTGGGTTCCAGACTCATCGACGGCAAGGCGCTGACTGCTGGCGACCGGGCCGTTCTTGTTGACAGTGACTTCGCAACGAAAAACAGCGTTCGGGTCGGAAGCGAGCTGAACATCGGAGGAACTATGTACCCCGTGGTGGGGGTCATCGATGCGGCGCGCTCGGGCAAGGTCGTTCGCGCGGATGTCTATATGCCGCTCGCGGTCGCGCAAGGCTTGGCCGTCGCCGCGCCGCAAGTCCAGTCGTTGTATCCGTTCAAATCCGACGATGTGAACCTGCTGCTGGTTAAGGTTGACCGGCAGCATCTGGAAGATGTGGTCGACAAGATTGGTTTGCTGCTCGGCAAGAAAGGCATCGTGTCGAGCGAATTATCGTTTCGCCAGGCGCTCAGTGGCGTTCTCTTCCTCTCCGAGCGGATGGGCCTGATCGTTGCTTCCTTCATCGGTGCCTTCGCCGCTGCCTTTGTCCTGCGCGCGACCGCATCGGCTGTCGAAGAGAGGCGCCGCGAATTGGCTGTGCTGCAGGCGATCGGGTGGCCGTGGCGCCGCATTCGTGAACAGGTGCTGATCGAGAATGTGCTGCTGGCGACGACAGGAGCGATCGTCGGACTGGCTCTCGCCCTTGCCATCACGGCCGTGCTCGGGGGCATCTCGGTGACGATCAAATTGCCCTGGGATCTGAGTTCGACGCCGCACTTCATCCCCGAGGCGACCCTCAATCGCACGCAAACCGTCGCCGTTCCGATCACGGTCCCCTGGGAAGCGGCGGCGATCGCCGTGGGCGGCAGCCTGCTCGTCGGGTTCATTGCGGCTGTGGCACTGCTGGCCTCGCCGCCACCGCAACCCTGGTCGCTACTGCACAGCGAATGAGAGAACGCGCATGAGCGAAGCCGCGATCCACGTGGAAGCCATCAAGAAGCGCTACGGCGTGCTGGAAGTATTGCGCGGCATCGAACTGACGATATCGGAGGGCGAGTTCGCCGCCATCATTGGCAAGTCCGGATCGGGCAAGAGCACGCTGCTGGGCGTCATCGCCGGTCTCGAAAAGCCCGACCAAGGCCGGATTGTCATTCAGGGGCACGATCTCGCGGGCCTCGGCGACACGCAGATGGCCGACCTCCGCCGCCAAACGATTGGAATCGTATTTCAGACCCACAACCTGATTCCCTCTCTGAGCGCGATCGAAAATGTTCTGCTGCCGACCTTCTTCGACCAGCGCATGTCGGCCACGGACCATCATCAACGCGGCGTGGAACTGCTGCGGCAGGTTGGCCTTGCCGACCGGATGCAGCATCGCCCCGCTGCGCTGAGCGGCGGCGAACAACAGCGCGTGGCGATCGCACGGGCGCTGGTGAACAGGCCATCGATCCTTCTGGCCGATGAGCCGACCGGAAATCTCGATGCGGAAACCGGCGCGGCGGTGCTTGAGCTGCTACTGGGCCTGGGCCGCGCCAACGCCACAACGCTGCTGATGGTCACGCACGACCTCGATGTTGCCGGCAAAGCCGACAAGCTGATCGAAATGAAAGATGGAAGGATTTTCCATGAAAACGCGTAGGGGCTTTCTCGTCACGCTCGCTGGATGCGCGGTGGCTTTCTGGGTAGGCCCATCCTACGCGGCGCAACCCGTCGTCGAAATTCTGGCCATGACGCATTCGCCGGTCAGGAACGCGCTGGCACCGGTTCGCGAGGTTCTCGCGAAATATACCGACCGGGTGCGGCTGGTCGAATTGGACATCGAAAGCGCACAGGGCGAAAAGCGTCAGAAGGCGATTGGACTGAAAGGACACATCCCGATCATCCTCTTGATCGATGGCCGCCGGAGCTTCAAACGCCCGGACGGAACCGTCGTCGAGTTCGTCAATTTTCCGGCGGCCGCGGGAAATCCGTTGGGTCTCAACGGGTCCTGGACGGTTGCCGATTTCGACGCGGCCCTCCGGGCCGCCGTCGGCGAGCCAGCGAAGCCACAATGACGCGACGTTTGGTCCATTGGAATTATCTGCGGAGCGAGATGCTCTATCGCTGGCGGCGCACCGCGCTGCTGATCGGCGGGATTGCGCTCGCGGCCACGCTGGTCGTGACGCTCGATATTCTCGGTCGGGCCTTTGCGGATGTGGCGACCGTGCCATTTCGCAATCTGGGCGCCGATCTGATCGTTCAGAGAAGCGCGACCCAATCGGCGGTTCCCAAGCAGATGGGCATCATGCTGCCCTATTCCGCCCAGCCGATCGCCAGCGAGGAACTGGTTCGGCTCGCAGCCGAGCCCGGCGTGGCACAGGCGGGCGGCTTCGTTCTTCTATGGAATTTCGGCAGCGGCAGCTTTTTCTCGATCAGTGGAATTCCGCTGGACGCGAACGCTTCCAATCTGGGGCCCGGGCGTGCGCGCGAGTGGTTGATCAAAGGCCGTCTTCCAGTCAACGGCGAACGCGAGATCCTTGTTGAGCGTCACTATGGCGCGTTCTACCGGCTCGAGCCGGGCAGCTCAATCGACATCGCCGGCAACGCCTTCAAAATCGTCGGGGTCGTTGAAATCAAGGAAGGCAGCCAGATCGCCGCCAGCAATTTCTATATGGAGATCGGCGCCGCGCGCGAGCTTGGCTCGCTGCCGCCGGGCCTCGTCAATCAGGTGTTTCTGAAAGTGGCCGATATGGCCGAGACCGAGTCGATCAAACAGCGCATCGCCAAATGGATGCCGCGCGCTTCGATCGCATCCTCCGGCACGATGCTGCAGCTTTTCGGCGGCGTTTCGCAGACCATCGGTAGCTTTCGATCCGTCGGCGTTGCCGCGGGCGCCGCAGCCGCCCAGGCCTTGAGCGCCATGCTGGTTTTGGGTGCTTTGACGGAACGGCGCAAGGAAATGGCGGTGCTGCGCGTGATCGGCTGGGAAAGCAGCCAGGTGCGCCGGCAGATCGCGGTCGAAATGGCGGTGCAGGGCCTGCTCGCCGGTCTGCTTGCGATCGGCCTGGTCGCGATCGGCAACAATCTGTTTTCCCATATTACGATCGCCATGCCCGCCAGCCTCCCGGGCGAGAATCCGGTCGACTTCGCCGCCGGCGGTTTCCACGCGGCGGCGAGCGCCTTGGCGCTGCCGGTTTCAACGACGCTCTGGGACTGGCTGTCACCCGCGATCGCGAGCGCGCTGACCTGTGGTGCATGGGGCTGGTGGTGGTCGGCCGATGCGACTGACAAGAGTCTGTGGGCGGCGGTGAAATCCACATGAAACCGCGCGCTCGAATGGGATTTGTGCAAACGGCGTGTGCAGTGTCACTGGGATCGCTCTGCCGAACGGTGGACCCATACTGCTCCTTGGCACTTCAGCGACATCACGCGCCCGCCTGAATGTGTGCGCTTATGCACCTGTAACAACGCTGTCTCTGGCCCATCACCACCCCCTCCGTTTATAAGGTCCTGACCTTAAACGGATGATTCGATGTTCCCCACCAGCTCCGGCGGCTTCAGCTTCACGGTGGCGCTGGCCGACGAGCAGGCCACGCGCCGGCTGATGGCGGACATCGCGGCCGCAATCGAGCCCGGCGACCTGATCACGCTGTCCGGCGACTTAGGGGCCGGCAAAACCACCTTCGCCCGCGCCCTAATCCGCCATCTCGCCGGCGACGAATCAATCGAGGTGCCGAGCCCGACCTTCACGCTGATGCAGTCCTACGAGCTGCCGCGCTTTCCGCTGGTGCATGCCGACCTCTACCGACTGTCGGGGCCGGGCGAGCTCGCCGAGCTCGGCTTCGACGACCTGCCCGACAACGCCGTGACGCTGCTGGAATGGCCGGACCGCGCCGCCGGCCACCTGCCGCCCAACCGGTTCGATGTCGCGCTCACTTTGTCGCCGCAGCAGGGCGAGACGTTCCGCCATGCGCGCGTCACCGGCTACGGCACCTTTGCGGCAAGGGCCGAGCGCATCGCGATCATCCGCCGCTTCCTCGAGCGCGCCGGTTTTGGGTTAGCCTCGCGCCAGCGCATCCAGGGCGATGCCTCGACGCGCTGCTACGAGCGGCTCACACTCGAGGACGCCAGCTATATCCTGATGAATTCGCCGCGCCGTCCGGACGGACCCGTCGTGCGCGACGGCAAACCCTACAGCGCGATCGCGCATCTGGCCGAATCGGTCACGCCGTTCGTCGCCATGGCGCAGGCGTTGCGCGAGCGCGGCTTTTCGGCGCCGGCGATTTTTGCCGCCGACCGCGAAGCCGGGCTGCTGCTGATCGAGGATCTTGGGCCCGAGCTGGTGGTGGCCGGCGACCCGCCGGCGCCGATCGAGGCGCGCTACGAGGTGGCGGTCGATCTGCTCGCGGCGCTGCATCGCGAACTGTTGCCGGAGCTGCTGCCGGTCGAGCTCGGCGTCGATTACCGGCTGCCGCACTACGACATGGAAGCGTTGCTGATTGAGGTGGAATTGCTGCTCGACTGGTATCTGCCGAAGCTCGAGGCCAAGGTTTCCGATAGCAAGCGCGACCGCTATCTCGCGCTCTGGCGCGAGGCGCTGCTACCCGCGCTGGACGCTCAGCCTACCTGGGTGCTGCGCGATTTTCATTCGCCTAATCTGTTGTGGCTGCCGGCGCGCACGGGCGTGGCACGCATCGGCCTGCTCGATTTCCAGGACGCGGTGAGGGGCTCGGCGGCCTACGACCTCGCCGCGCTGTTGCAGGATGCGCGCGTCGACGTGCCGGAAATGATGGAGATCGCGCTGCTGTCGCGCTACACGCGCGCGCGGCTTACCGCCGAGCCGAGCTTCGATGCGCCCGGCTTCGTCCGGCTCTATGCGACGCTGGCCGCGCAGCGCGCCTCCAAGATCCTCGGCATTTTCGCGCGGCTCGAGCGGCGCGACGGCAAGCCGCAATATTTGCGGCATCTGCCGCGGGTATCGGCCTATCTGCAGCGCGCACTGGCGCATCCGGCGCTGCTGCAGCTCAATGCCTGGTATCGCATTAATGTACCGGCGTTGAAGGCGCTCTCAAGATGACAAAAGCTGCGCCCAAAACGGCCATGGTGCTGGCCGCCGGCATGGGCACGCGCATGCGCCCGCTCACCGACCGCAGGCCGAAGCCGTTGGTGCAAGTCGCAGGCCGCGCGCTGCTTGATCATGTGCTCGACCGGCTGGCGGCGGCGGGCGTCGAGCGCGCGGTGGTCAATGTCCATCACTTCGCCGAGCAGATGATCCAGCACGTGGCTTCCCGCACGCGGCCGCAGATCGCGATCTCCGACGAACGCGGCCTGCTGCTCGGCACCGGCGGCGGCGTGTTGAAGGCGCTGCCCGAGCTCGGGGCCGCGCCGTTCTACCATCTCAACGCCGACAGCATCTGGATCGACGGCGTGCAGCCCAATCTTGCGCGGCTGGCGGAAGCCTTCGACCCCGACTCCATGGACGCCCTTCTACTACTAGCGCCAACCGCCGGCAGCATCGGCTATGGCGGGCGCGGCGATTTCGTCATGGCGGGCGACGGCACCTTGCGCGCGCGCGCCGAGCGCGAGGTGGCGCCGTTCGTCTATGCCGGCGCGGCGATCCTGGCGCCGGCGTTGTTTGCGGACGCGCCGCCGGGCGAATTTCCGCTCACCACGCTGTTTACGCGCGCGGCCGCCACCGGGCGGCTCGCCGGCCTGCGGCTGGAGGGCCTGTGGATGCATGTCGGCACCCCCGACGCCATCGCCGCGGCGGAAGCCGCCATCCGCGCCAGCGCGGGCTCATAGCTCACACCGTCATTCCGATTCGGGCGCGGCCTAAAGCGTGTATGATTCGCGCATGCCGGCCACAACGCCACGCGTCTTCAACATCCCCGCCTCAGCGCCGTTTCTGCCGGCGCTGATCGGCGCGTTACGCGAAGGCAAGCTGGTGCCCGGCTTTCCGGCCACGCGCGATCCGCTCGAACTCGCCCGCGCCACGCTCTATCTGCCGACGCGGCGCGCCTGCCGGCTGGCGCGCGACGTGTTCCTCGAATGCCTCGACGGCGACGCCGCCATCCTGCCGCGTATCGTCGCCATCGGCGACCTCGACGAGGACGAGATCGCCTTCGCGCAAGCCGCCACCGGCGAGCTTGCCGAGGCCGCGCTTGAACTGCCGCAAGCGATCGCGCCGCTGGAGCGTCGGCTGCTGCTGGCCGAGCTGATCCTGATCTGGGCGAACTCGCCGGAGGTGCGCAGCGCCGCCGGTTCGCCGCTGATCGCCAACACGCCGTCGGCCGCGCTCGGGCTGGCGGACGATCTCGCCCGCCTGATCGACGACATGACCACGCGGCAGGTGAGCTGGGACGCGCTCGATGGGTTGGTGCCGGACGATCTCGATCCCTATTGGCAGCTCTCGCTGCGCTTCCTCAAGATCGCGCGCGTGGCTTGGCCGGGCATCCGCGCCGAACGCGGCGAGATCGAAGCGGCCGAGCGGCGCGACCGGCTGATCGAGGCCGAAGCCAAGCGGCTGGCCAGCAGCGATGCGCCGGTGATCGCCGCCGGCTCCACCGGCTCAATGCCGGCCACCGCCAAACTGCTCGCCACCATCGCCGGGCTTCCGCATGGCGCGGTCGTACTGCCCGGCCTCGATATCGATCTCGACGATGCCTCATGGCAACTCATCGCTGGCGACGATGCCGACAACAGCCACGACGGCGCACCCGCCGCCGGCCATGCGCAATTCGCCATGCACGCGCTGCTGGCGCGTATCGGCATCGCGCGCAAAGACGTGGTCGCGCTCAGCGATCCGAAGCCGCACGGGCGCGAAATGCTGGTGTCGGAAGCATTGCGGCCGGCCGCCACAACCGAACGCTGGCAGCAGCGCCGCAAGACCAAGGACTTCGACGCCGCCGCGCACCCGGCGCTCGCCTCGCTCGGCATGATCGAGGCCACCAATCCCGAGGAAGAAGCGCTCGCCATCGCGGTCGCCTTGCGTGAAGCACTCGACACCGCAGACAAGACCGCCGCACTTATTACGCCCGATCGCGCCTTGGCGCGCCGCGTCGTGGCCGCACTGGAGCGCTGGCAGGTGGCGGTCGACGATTCCGGCGGTGACTCGCTGGCCGACACCGAGGCGGGCGTGTTCGCGCGGCTCACCGCCGAAGCCGCGCTCGGCGGGCTTGAGCCGGTGACGCTGCTGGCGCTGCTGAAACATCCGTTGCTGCGGCTTGGGCAGCCGCCCGGCGAACACAACGCAGCCATCGCGGCGCTGGAGCGCAGCGTTCTGCGCGGACCGCGGCCGCGCCCCGCGACCGCCGGCCTGGCGCATGCGCTGGCGAGCTTCCGCGCCAATCGCTCCTCGCTTCACCGCAGCGACCCGCGCTGGCTGATTGCTGAGGAAGAGCTCGATGCCGCCGCCACCCTGATCGCCAAGCTCGCCGCCGCGCTGGCGCCATTGGAAACGCAAAAGCCCGGCGATCATCCGCTCGCCACGCTCGCTGCCCGCCACAGCGAGGCTATCGCCGCGCTCGGGCGCGACGCCGCCGGAGAAATCGCCGCCTTCGCCGGCAATGACGGCGCCGCGCTCGCGCGCGCGTTTGAGGAAATCGCCGCCAGTTCGTCGGCGGCCGGTCTGACCGTCGCCAAGGGCGACTACGCCGAGCTGTTTCACGCGACCATCGGCGACCGCGTGGTGCGGCGGCCGGAAACGCGTGACGTGCGCGTGCGCATCTTCGGCCCGCTGGAAGCGCGCCTGCAAACAATCGACCGGATCGTGCTCGGCGGCCTCAACGAGGGCACTTGGCCACCGGAAACGCGCAGCGACCCCTGGCTGAGCCGGCCGATGCGCCGCGACCTCGGCCTCGATCCGTCCGAGCGCCGCATCGGCCTGTCCGCGCACGACTTCGCGCAGGCGCTGGGCGCACAAGAAGTAATTCTCACCCACGCCGGCAAGCTTGCCGGCGCGCCGACGGTGACCTCGCGCTTCGTGCAGCGCATCGCCGCACTCGCCGGCCAAGAGCGATGGAATACCGTGCTTCAGCGCGGCCACCAGTATCTCGATCTCGCGCGCGCGCTCGATCATCCGGCCAAGATCAAGGCGGCCGAGCGTCCGCAGCCAAAGCCGCCGCGCGAAGCGCGCCCATCCAAGCTTTCAGTGACCGAGATCGAGCACTGGCTGCGCGACCCGTACACCATCTATGCCAAGCACGTGTTGCGGCTATTCCCGCTCGATGCGGTCGACACGCCGCCGGGCGCGCGCGACCGCGGCACCATCATCCATGCGGCGATCGGCGACTATACGAAGATGTTCGCGCAAAAACCGCCGGCCGACCCGCTGAACGAGCTGCTCGGGTTGGGCGAGAAACATTTCGCCGCACTGTCCGATTTTCCGGAAGCGCGCGCGTTCTGGTGGCCGCGCTTCGTGCGCATCGCGCGCTGGTTCGCGCAATGGGACGGCGCGCGGCGCGGCGATATCGCCGCGCTGCACGCGGAGATCCGCGGTGAAATCGAGATCCCGCTCGGCGGCACCACGTTCACGCTGTCGGCCCGCGCCGACCGCATCGAGCGGCTCAGCGACGGCCGCTACGCTGTCCTGGACTACAAGACCGGCCGACTGCCCGGCCATGACGAGGTCAAGGTCGGCTTCGCGCCGCAGCTCACGCTGGAATCCGCCATTCTGCGCGCGGGCGGCTTCGCCGATATCGCGCGCGGGGCCTCGGTCGCCGAATTGGTCTATGTCGGCCTCAAGGGCGGCGAGCCGGCGGGCGAAATCAAGATCGTCAAGCTCAAGGACAGCACGCCCGATGCCGAAGCGGACGGCGCGTTGCAAAAACTCGCCAACAACGCGAGACGATACCTGATCGACGGCGAGCCTTATTCTTCAATGCTCAGTCCAATGTGGAAGACCCGCTACGGCGACTACGATCACCTCGCCCGCGTCAAGGAATGGTCGCTCACTGGCGGCGCCGACGAGGGAGAAGGCGCGTGAGCGTATTATCGCCGACCGCGAGCCCGCTGCATTTCTTTGACCGCGCGTCGGCGCTGGGCGACGCGTGCCAGGGCGGCTTCTTCGTCCGAGACAGCAACCGGCAACAGGAGTTCAATCGGCACGCCGAGCGCCCGGGCAAACTTCTGATGCAGCGTGACAGGGCCTTTGCGCTTTCCCGCTTCCAGGTCGGAAAGATAGCCCTGCGTGATGCCAACGGATTCCGAAGCCGCCAACTCGGCCTGTGTCATGCCACGCCACTCGCGCAACACCCGAACGGGATTCTCGCCCGCGGCCACGCGATCGACAACGATCTTGGGCAGCACGATCTCGGTACCGGCCGTGATCGCCGCGCGTGCATTGCGCACGATCCTGGCCGCGCCGGTATCCTCATCGGCAGCCAGAGCGGTGAGCCGCTCGTATTCCCGCTTCGGCAGAACAGCGAGTTCCTCGCCGCCCGTCGTCTTGATGAACTGAACTTTGGTCATGAAGACCTCTCAATCATAAATTTCGCGGCGATGCCCGACGGCGGCGACGACGATGGTGTCGCCCTCGACATAGAAGATGACGCGCCAGTCGCCAACGCGCAGCCTTGCTCCGGCGCGGCCTTTGAGCCGTTTCACGTCGCCGTGCCCAGTCTCGGCAAAAACCGCCAGCTTGGCCTCGATTCGCCGGCGGATGTTGGCGGAAAGCCCAAGCCATTGGCGCGTTGCCGCGCTGGTGAACGCGATCTGCACGTTTGCGATATAACAAATTGCGATATCAAAAACAAGATTAATATTGCTAAATGCAATAATCCGAGGCGCCCGTGACCGCCGCTCGCATCATTCCGCCCGATGTGCTTGATGTTCAGGTCAGGGCCGCCGATCCCGACGTCTCGGCCTTCGTGTCCGCCAATGCCGGCTCCGGCAAGACCTATGTGCTGGCGCAGCGCGTGATCAACCTGCTGCTGCGCGGCGTCGATCCGGCCAAGATCCTGTGCATCACCTTCACCAAGGCCGCCGCCGCCAACATGGCGAACCAGGTCTTCAGCAGGCTGGCCGAATGGACCACACTCGACGACGACGCTCTCGATGAGAAGATCGCGGCCAGCACCGGGCTCAAGGCCGATGCCCTCCAGCGCGCGCGGGCGCGCCGGATGTTTGCTTCCGCGCTGGAGACGCCGGGCGGACTGAAGGTGCAGACCATCCATGCCTTCTGCACGCGGCTGCTGCACCGGTTCCCGTTCGAGGCCAATGTCGCCGCGCGCTTCACCGTGCTCGACGAAGCAACGACCACGCAGTTGCTGGATAAATTGACATTGGATGTGCTGCTGGACGCCTCGGCCGAGCCCGAAAGCGCGCTCGGCCGCGCGCTGGCCACCGCCATCGTGGTCGCCGCCGACCAGACCTTCAAGGACGTGGTGAGCGATGCGATCGCCGACCGCGACGCGCTCACTGAATGGATCGCGCGCGCCGGCAGCGTCGATTTAGCGATTGCCGAATTGTCGAACACCTTCGGCATCGATCCGAATGACACCGTTGAGTCGGTCAAGCAGGAATTCTTCTCGCATTCGCTCATCCCTATTGCAGAATGGCCGGCACTGATCGAGATTCTCGATTCCGGCTCGGTCTCCGACAAGAAGCACATCGCGGCGCTCGAGGCCGCGTGTACCGCTTCGGAGCGCGAACGCATCGATGAATATCTGAAAATCTTCTGCACCGCCGAACGCGAGCCGCGCAAACGGATTCTCACTGACAAGCTTGCGAAGGCGCATCCGGATTGGGCCGACCGCCTCGTTGCCGAGCAAGAACGCTTGTGCCAACTGCTCGCCCGCGAACGCGCGCTGGCCGCGCGCGAGCGCACCAAGGCGCTCGTCACCATCGCCGTCGAAGTGATCGCGCGCTACCAGACGGAAAAGGAACGCCGCGCGCTGCTCGACTATGACGACCTGATCGACAAGACGCTGGCGCTGTTTGCCAACGTGTCGGCGGCCTGGGTGCTCTACAAGCTCGATCTCGGCATCGACCATGTGCTGATCGACGAGGCGCAGGACACCAGCCCGAAGCAATGGACGATCATCCGGACAATCGCCTCGGAATTCATGCCCGGAGGCGGTCGGCCGAATGTGCGGCGCACAATGTTTGCAGTCGGCGACGAGAAGCAGTCGATCTTCTCATTCCAGGGCGCGGCGCCGAAGGCGTTCGACGAAATGCGCCGCCTGTTCGCCAGCCAATTCGACACGCCCGAGCAAGGCTGGCGCTATTTGCGCTTCCACCACTCGTTCCGCTCGGGCGAGAATGTGCTGGGCTCGGTCGATCAGGTGTTTGCCGCGCGCGAGACTTACGTCAGCGTGACCACCGACGAAGCCGGCATCCCGCCGCACATAGCCTTGCCCAACGTCGCGCCCGGTCTGGTCGAGCTTTGGCCGCTGATGGCGCCCGCCGAAAAGCGCGAGATCGAAGGCTGGGACGCGCCGTTCGACACCTTGAGCGAGGAAAGCCCGCGCGTGCTGCTGGCGCGCCGGATCGCGGCCCATGTGAAACGCTGGATGGCGCGCGGGCTGAAAGCCGGCGAGGTGCTGGTGCTGGTGCGCCAGCGCGGGCCGCTGTTCGAGGCGATCATCCGCGCGCTGAAGAATGCCGGCGTGCCGGTCGCCGGCGCCGACCGGTTGGTGCTGACCGAGCATATCGCGGTGATGGACCTGATGGCGCTCGCCGACGCGCTGCTGCTGCCGGACGACGATCTCAGCCTGGCGAGCGTGCTCAAGAGCCCGCTGTTCGGGCTCAGCGAAGAGCAGCTGTTCACGCTCGCCTGGGATCGCAAGACTTCGCTGTGCGCAGCCTTGCGCGCCAAAGCCGGTGACGATCCGGTGTTTGCCACGGCCGACGGCGCATTGAATGAGTTGGCGAAGGCCGCGCGCAAGCTCTCGCCATTTGCTTTCTTTGCCCATGTGCTGGGCGCCGCACGCGGGCGGCAGAAATTCTTAGGCCGCCTCGGTCCGGAAGCCAACGACGCGCTCGACGAATTCCTCAACCTCGCGCTCGATTACGAGACGCGGCAGACGCCGTCGCTGCAAGGTTTTCTCGCCTGGCTGCGGGCCGCGCGCAGCGAAGTGCGCCGCGATATGGAAATGGCGCGCGATGAGGTGCGGGTGATGACCGTGCACGGCGCCAAGGGGCTGGAAGCCAACACCGTGATCCTGGCCGACACCACGACGCCGCCCGGCGGTCCGCGCGATCCGCGGCTGCTACCCCTCGCAAACGGCGCGCTGGTGTGGGCGACCGCGCGCGCCGAGGATGGCGGCGCCATGGCGGACGCGCGCACGCAGGCGCAGGGCGACGCGCGCGACGAATATCGGCGGCTGTTGTACGTGGCGATGACGCGCGCGGCCGAGCGTCTGATCGTGTGCGGCACGCAAGGCGCGCGCAAGATTCCCGACGGCTGCTGGTATCAGCTCGTCAGCGACGCGCTGAGCACATATTGCGTGCCGGAGCCGGCGGACGACGGCGATGGCGAGGTGCTGCGCTACCGCAAAGGCGAGGCGCCACCGGCCGTGCCCGCGCAGGCCGTGGCGGCGAGTGCGAAGAAGCAAACGCCGCTGCCGGCTTGGCTGACGAGCCATGCGCCGGCCGAGCGCGCGGCGATGCGCACCGTCACCCCGTCCAGCGCCATGGATGACGACGCGGCGCGCCCCGTTGCGACCGGCGGCACGGCCTCCGCCCTGCTGCGCGGCTCGCTGCTGCACCGGCTGATGCAGTCGCTGCCGGATATTCCGCCTGAGCGGCGGCTCAAGGTGGCAGAGGCCTATCTGGCGCGCGCCGGCGCCAAATTGGCTGCCGAGGAGCGCGCCAAAATCGCCGAGCAAGTCATGCTCGTGCTCGAGGATCCGCGCTTCTACGAGCTATTTACCTCCGGCAGCCGGGCGGAAGTTCCGATCGTCGGCCGGCTGCCAATGGGCGGCCAAACGGTGCTGGTGTCGGGCCAGATCGACCGCCTGGCGGTGACGCAAGCCTCTGTTCTGATTGCCGATTTCAAAACGAATCGGCCGCCGCCGCGCCGAATCGCCGACGTACCAGAGGCTTACGTGCGGCAGCTCGCGCTCTACCGCGCCGTGCTGGCGAAATTGTACCCGGACAAACCGTTGCGGGCCGCCCTGATCTGGACCGAAGTGCCTGATCTCATGGAGCTTTCCGCTGAGGCGCTGGACGCTGCCCTGGCGCGGGTCACCTGCGCGTG
>Ga0208079_1000171_pt1 | contig 36587 bp, 29 predicted proteins | sample NGESurdeep092012_5_FD_184474 | JGI IMG/M metagenome (GOLD analysis project Ga0208079, IMG submission 184474) | Arctic peat soil microbial communities from Barrow, Alaska - NGEE Surface sample 210-2 deep-092012 (SPAdes) | ecosystem: Environmental > Terrestrial > Soil > Wetlands > Peat ... | reverse complement strand
GTCGCAAGCCCGAAGTACCCGGTACATGGTGGAGATCGATGCCACGTAGCGACCTTCGTCGAGGAGGATCGCCCACGCCTGGGCGGGGGCCAGATCGACGAAGCGGGGCGAGCGCAGCAACGCCAGCAGCTCGCCGGTCTCGACCTTCGACAACGCGTTGGACGTGACGTCCATCTGGAGGATTAGGTCATGGACCGGTCCACGAACGCGCTCCGCTCGGTGCTTCGATGCTGTCAATAGGGCGGCTTGGCATCACTGGTGGCGCCAACTACTACCTCGACAAGGTCGCTAACAGCGTCGACGACTACTACCTCGGCCGGGGCGAGGCTCCGGGGCAGTGGATCGGAGCGACCTCCCAACAACCAGTGGCATGAATTCCAGCATGCTGACTCTGCAAAACCCAGGTCACATCACCTCCGGTGGATCCAGGGTGATTCAGTTTCGATTGCGGAACCGAAGTGGGGGGGCGATGACCCGCCCCCCGGATTGTGAGTACGCCGCTCAAGTCGGAGGTTAGACGCGTCGATATGGTGTCACAGTGGAATACGCCGATCTCGATGCCGCGCTACAAGCCGCACGCAGGGGGGACGAGTGGGCCATTACGTGCATATTCCGGGCGGTGCACCCGAAGCTGCTGCACTACGTGCGACGCCATGCTCCCGATGTGGCCGAGGACCTAGTGGCCGAGACGTGGCTGGCTGCCGCCAAAGGGTTCGCCACTTTTGAGGGCGATGTCGACGAACTCCGGGCGTGGCTATTCGTCATCGCCCGTCGGCGCATCGCCGACCATTATCGGAATCGGGCCCGCCGCCCTCGGCTGATCGCCCTCACCGACCAGGCGCCGATGGCAGCTGCGGCCGACGACCAGGCCATCGAGGCGTTGCCGACCGACCAGGCCATCGAGGCGCTCGTGCGGGACCTGTCTGCTGACCAGGCAGAAGTCGTCCTGTTGCGGGTAGTGGCGGACCTGAGCGTCGAACAGGTGGCCAAGATCATGGGGCGCAGCCCCGGGTCGGTGCGGGTCCTGCAACATCGGGCGCTACGGCACCTGGCGAAGATCTGGGAACGAGGAGCTGTAACGCAATGAACCCCGCAGACGATGAGGCTACCGAGATGCACAGGTTGCCATTCGACACAAGCACAGCAGACAGGTTTCTCGCCGGGAGGGTCGTCCCAGACGACGCCCCTCCGGGACTGAGGGACTTGGCCATGCTGATCCAGGCGGCGAAGCCGCCGGCTTCGGCCGGCGGCGGAGCCGTTGAGGATCAGGTGGTCGCCGCCTTTGCTGCCGTCGTTCGGACACCTGTAGGTGCCTCGGAGAACGTCTACGAAGGGAAAAAACGAATGCTTACGAACCTACTCTCGATCAAGGTGGCCGCCGTAGCCGCCGCGGTCGTGCTCGGTGGCGGTAGCGCAGTAGCCGCCGCGGGCTCGCTGCCCGCGCCCGTCCAATCAGTGGTGTCCAGCGGCCTGACACATGTCGGGATCTCGGTCCCGAACCCGAACAGCCACGCTTCGCCGCACGCCAGCCTGGGCGCCGGCAACGCAAACAGCCAAGCAAGCGGGCATGGCAACAGTGGGTCAGCCTCGAGCGCGAATGCCTACGGGCAGTGCACCGCCTGGGCCGCTGCAAACAAGGGCACTAGTACTAACAGCAGCTCCAGCAACGCCCAGGACAGCTTCCCGCAGCTCACCGCCGACGCTCTGGCCAAGGGATATAAGACCATCAAAGATTTCTGCGCCAGCGTGTCCCGACCCTCGACAGTCCCCACGACGTCGGGCTCCTCGGACGGGTCCACCGGCTCCGGCGCTCCCAGTGGCACCCCTGCAGGACCTCCGGCGGGCACCCCTGCAGGACCTCCGGCGGGCACCCCTGCAGGACCTCCGGCGAGCACACCTGCAGGACCTCCGGCGGGCACCCCCTCGGGATCCCGGAGCGGGGCCGCGACGACGCGATAGCGCCAACTCCACGAGGAGGTTCCCCTCCTCGGTCACGTGATGATCTGGCCAGCACCTCCTGTGCCGGCCAGATCGCATTCCACCTCTCCAAAGCAAACGACCCACGCCACCGAGCGGGACCAGATCAGATGGGGCGGGTTCCAGGGGTCGTTGCAACTCCTGACCAATTCAAGCCTTGCCCCAAGGGCACCAGCACCCCGGTCCGGCGTCTGTTGATTGACGCATCCTCTGCCGGGTCGTACGGGCCGGCCAGCTCTGTCAGCGGGCACGGATCAGGGGGTGCATCCACAGGTTCGGGATAGAACACCTGGACAATGGAGCATGGCAGTGATAGCTACATCAGTGCAGTGAAATATTCGAACGATGAGCACACCGCACTCCTGTTCCGAGTGCTGAACGATGAGTAGGGCTCTCGTCTTCGTGGGAGGCTTCGGTGCTCCCGGCAACGAATGGCCGCTGACCCCGATCAGGCGTAGCGCCCGTGAACAGGGTTGGCGGACCAAGTACTTCAACGAGCGATTGGTCTTCGGGCCGCTCGCCACCTCAGCGGAGCGCCTGGTCGAGCTCATCGACCAACTGGATCAGACCCACGACACCATCGTGGTGATCGGGCATTCGATGGGAGGTCTGGTCGCAGAGCACGCCGCAGCGCTGGGAGCACCGATCGATGGGCTCGTAACCATCGGCACACCGCACCAGGGCCACTATCTGTCACGGTTCGGCCCACTGCCGGTCATGAGGGATATGGGGACGAACAGCACCTATCTGAGAGGTGTGGCAACTATCCCTGGCGAGCGCCCACCAATCCTGGTGGTCACAGCGGCGAAAGACAGGTTGGTACCGAAGAGTGCTGCTCGACCGAACAGGCCACATACATTCCTCGAGGTGCCGAACGTCGGGCACCTGCGCGTGATCTTCGATCAGAGCACAGCCGAGACCATCATGGAGTGGGCCGATGCTCTGACAGAGGAGATAGCTGAACGGCGCCATAATCTCGATCAGGCCATTCGATCCGAGCGTGGACGGAAATCCCCTCCGGCGGCGTCGTAACCGCGGGCTCCCTGCCGGCTCTGAATGATCGTCAGGCCAGAGGCGAACGATCGTGGCCCGCGGGTAGGCGGAAACGGATGCATGCGTTCCGCGCGTCCCAGATGTGTCCCGACTCCCAATCGCCAGTGGAGTGAGAGTCAACCCGTCCTGAAGTGACGTTGGCTATGCCTGTGGGTCGAGAATCCGTGCGTCCAGGTCATGCCACCAGTCAGTACTCGTGAACAAGGTCGCCGAGTCAGTCAGTCCGTCTGAATTGCGTTGGGTCCGGATCGCTGATGCGTGGTGGCTTCATCCCGAGGGCGAGCGGCGACTGTCGTCACCGCACCAGTCCGCTACGGGACCTGCCGGACTGATGGTTCATGGCGACCGTGATGACCCACGGATCTGGCAGGCGATCCCGAAAATGGTGAAGTGACCGCATTCAGTGTCAAATAAAGGCACTCCGAACCGCAACAACCAAGAAGACAGTGCACCACGCACAAGGGACTCGCCATCCAAAGGGAGGAATCTGACAATGCCTCGATTCCGCGAAAGCATGCGCTTCGTGTATTCATTTCTCCCGAAGGAGGACGTGGATCGACAGTCCCCCACGGTGGTCCGACGTTCCCGCACTCCGGATGGCACGCCGGGCTTTCGACCTCCCGAACGCCCGGCCCGGTCGTGAGATCGGAGATCGACTCACGGGGCGAGGCGATGGCACGCGGCCCAGGGCCCGACGCCTCGCCAGCGGACAGCGCGCCCGCGGACAACGCAGTCCCGACCGGGCCGCGGCACCGTCGCGGCCCGGTCGACCCGCGCCTGCTGGCCTACACCCGGTCCACCCGTCGGTTCCTGGAGCTGTCCGTCGTCCTCGGAATCGTCACTGCCGTCCTGGTGACGGCCCAGGCCTGGTTCCTGTCGGTCGCCGTGGCAGGCGCGTTCATCCATCATCAGGGTCTCGCTGCACTGCGGGGGACCCTGGCGCTCCTCTTCGTCGTGGTCGCCGCTCGGGCCGCCGTCATCTGGTGGACGGAACGGGCGGCCAACCGGGCTTCGGCCTCGGCGAAATCCGACCTGCGATCAGCGCTGGTCGAACACATCGCCCGTCTCGGTGATGGCGGGCGCCGGGTGGAGAACAGCGGGAGTCTGGCCCTCCTCGCCACCAAGGGCATCGACGCCCTCGACGCCTACTTCGCTCGGTACCTGCCCCAGCTGTTCCTGGCGGTCATCGTCCCGGTGGCGGTCATCGTGATCGTGGCCGGGAACGACTGGATCTCGGCGGTGATCATCGTCCTCACCGTGCCGCTCATACCGCTGTTCATGGCCCTGGTCGGCGCGTCCACCCGAGAGCACACGGAACGGCAGTTCATGACGTTGCAACGCCTCGGCGGGCACTTCCTCGACGTCGTCTCCGGCCTTCCCACCCTCAAGGTCTTCGGCCGGGCCAAGGCCCAGGCCGAGGCCATCAAGCAGGTCACCGACCAGTACCGGGAGGCGACGATGGCGACGCTCCGGATCTCGTTCCTCTCCTCGCTCATCCTCGAGCTGCTGGCAACGATCTCCGTGGCGCTCGTCGCGGTTGCCGTGGGGCTGCGCCTCCTCAATGGTCACCTCGACTATCGCACCGCGCTCTTCGTGCTGGTGCTCGCCCCCGAGGCGTACCTCCCTTTGCGCCAACTGGGCACGCACTTCCATGCGAGCGCAGACGGCATGCAGGCAGCCGAGGGCGTGTTCGAGGTCCTCGAGAATCCGCTGGCACCGAGGGGAACCCGGCGCCAGGTCCCCAACCCGGAGACCAGCGTCATCTCCGTCGAATCTCTGGAGGTGACCTATCCGGACCGGCTCGTCCCCGCGCTCGGCGACGTGACCTTCTCGGTGACCCCCGGAGAGGTGCTGGCAATCATCGGGCCGAGTGGCAGTGGGAAGTCGACGTTGCTCGGAGCCCTGCTCGGACTGGTGCCGATCACCAGGGGTGCCATCCATGTGGGAGGCGATGACCTGGCGTTGCTCGACCCGGAGGCATGGCGGTCGACGCTGGCGTGGGTCCCCCAGCGCCCCCACCTGTTTGCCGCGTCCATTGCCGACAACCTCCGCCTCGGCCGGCCGGCAGCCACCGACGAGCAGTTGTGGCAGGCGATCAGCGACGCGAACCTGACCGACGTGGTCCGGCGACTGCCGGACGGCCTGGAGACGAAGCTGGGCGACCGCGGCGTCGGCCTCTCACAGGGGGAGCGTCAGCGTGTCGCCCTGGCGCGTGCCTTCGTTCGCGATGCGCCGCTGTTGCTGTTGGACGAACCGACCGCCAACCTCGACGGTCGGACCGAGGACGCGGTGGTCGAATCGGTCCGTCGGCTCATGATCGGGCGGACGGTGATACTCGTGACCCATCGTCCGGCGCTGTTCGACGTCGCGGTTCGCGTCGTGGACCTTTCGCATGACCCGGTGCTGTCGTGACCGCTCCGATCGAGGAGCGAATCGGAGGCGAGCAACCGCTGACGCCGGCACCCATCGGCCGGACCCTCGGCGTCGCCCGGCCGGCGGCTTGGCGGCTCGCGCTGGCATCCCTCCTCGGGGTCGGAACGATCGGAGCGGCCATCGGGCTGATGGGCACCGCGGCCTGGCTCATCTCGAGGGCCGCTCAACACCCATCGGAGTCCACGCTGGCCGTCGCGATCGTCGGGGTGCAGTTCTTCGGGTTGTCCAGAGGGTTCTTCCGCTATGGCGAGCGCTTGGTCGGCCACGACGCGGCCTTCCGGGTACTCGCCGAGCAGCGGGTCCGCTTCTATCGTCATCTCGAACGGCTGGCGCCGGCGGGACTCCCGGCGTTCCGCAGCGGTGACCTCTTGTCACGGGTCGTGGCCGACGTCGACTCCCTGCAGGATCTCATCCTCCGGGTGATCCCCCCGTTCGCTATCGCCGTCCTCGTCGCCACGATCACCGTCGGACTGGTGTGGGTGCTGTTGCCGGCGGCTGCACTGGTGCTCCTGGTCGCCCTGGTGGCGTCCGCGACCCTGGTGCCCTGGCTGACGGGAACTTTGGCCCGGCGAAACGAGTCCGACCAGGCCGCGATCCGGGGCGAGCTGACGGCATCGGTCGTCGATCTCATCGAGGGTGCACCTGAGCTCGCGGTGTACGGGGCCAACGACGCGCAGCTGGCCCGGATCTCGTCGAGCGACCGGGAACTCACCAAGGTGGCCACCGCGGCTGCGTCGACCGCAGGCATCGGCCTGGGGCTCACGACCCTGCTGGCCGGTCTGGCCATGTGGGGCACGCTCATGGTGGGAATCCCCGACGTGCACTCCGGGCGGCTCGCCGGAGTGTGGCTGGCCGTGATCGCGCTCGTCCCGCTTGCCGCGTTCGAGCTGGTGTCGGGGTTGCCGGCCGCCACGCAGACGCTCCAACGTTCACGCCGGGCGGCGGCTCGACTCTTTGCCATCAGCGATGCCCCGGCCCCGGTTCCCGAACCGGCGATCACGGTGGCTCCTCCCAATCGACCTGTCGACCTCGAGATCCGGTCGCTGTGGGCGCGGTACCCGGGCGCGCCGCAGCCGGCTTTGCGAGGTATCGACCTCAGCCTTCCCCAGGGGAAGAGGGTCGCCATCGTCGGGCCGAGCGGGGCCGGTAAATCGACGCTAGCTTCGGTCCTCGTGGACTTCCTCCCCATTGAGCGAGGGTGCGTCACCCTCGGCGGGATCAGCCTCGAGCTGCTGGCCGAGACGGACGTGCATTCCGTCATCGGACTTGTGGGGCAGGACGCGCATCTCTTCGACACGTCACTGGCGGAGAACCTGCGCATCGGGCACCGTTCGGCAACCGATGCCGAGTTGAGTGCCTCGCTCGAGCGAGTGGGCCTCGGCGACTGGCTCGACGAGCTTCCCGAGGGGCTGGCCTCCGAGGTCGGACAGTACGGTGCCCGACTCTCCGGTGGTCAGCGGCAGCGGGTGGCCGTGGCGCGGGCACTCCTGGCGCAATTCCCAATTCTCGTCCTGGACGAACCTGCCGAACACCTCGACCTCCCTGCGGCGCGTGCACTGACGGACGACCTTCTGAACGTGACAGAGGGTGGTTCCACGATTCTGATCACGCATCGGTTGTCCGGGCTCGAATCGGTCGATGAGGTGCTTGTGATCGAGGACGGCCGGGTCGTCGAGCGAGGAACGCATGACGAGCTCCTCGAGCTCGGAGGAATGTACGCATCTCGATGGCTGCATGAGCTGAATAGTGGGCAAGGAACATCGGAATCACTCACTACCCATGTGACCGGCCAGGCTCTCGTTGGAGGTACTCCGGAAAGATCTTCCGAAACGCAATTGCGTGAGAGGAACCGGTAGGTATGAGTACAGACCTGGCACGTTGGCAGTTCGCGACAACCTCGATCTACCACTTCTTGTTCGTGCCGGTCACCATCGGGTTGGCGTTCCTGGTGGCACTGCTACAGACGAGCTGGTACCGCCACGAGAATCCCGTCTACCGGCGCCTCACCCGTTTCTTCGGGACCCTCCTGCTGATCAACGTGGCCATCGGCGTGGTCACCGGGCTCGTCCAGGAGTTCGAGTTCGGCATGAACTGGTCTTCCTACTCGCGCGAGGTGGGGAACATCTTCGGCGGTCCGCTGGCCATGGAGGGATTGCTGGCGTTCTTCCTCGAGTCCACCTTCCTCGGACTGTGGATCTTCGGTTGGGACCGGCTGTCGAAGAAGGCGCACCTGGCATGCATCTGGCTGGTGGCCGGTGCGACCATGATCTCGGCGGCGTTCATCATGGCCGCCAACTCGTGGATGCAGCACCCGGTCGGCTACGTCATGAACGCACAGCACCAGCCGGTGCTCAATAACATCGGTGCCCTCTTCACCAACCCGGTGTTCTTGTGGAGCTACGTCCATATCGTCCTGGCCTCGCTCGTGACCGGGTCGCTGGTCATGTTGGCCGTGTCGGCCTGGCAACTACGCCGCAAGCGCGAGGTCGAGGCGTTTCGCCGTACGGCGACCATCTCGCTGATCGTCCTGATCCCGTCGCTCGTCCTGGCCCTCTTCGTCGGCAGCGAGCTCGGTGTCATCGAGGGCACCTACCAACCGATGAAGATTGCCGCCGCCGAGGCACAGTGGAACACGTGCAACTCGCACTGCGCGTTCTCGCTGGGGCAGGTCGGCGGAGGAACAAACGACGAGGCACCCACCCAGATCGTCAGCATTCCCGACCTGCTTTCGATTCTGGCGACCAACCACGTCAACGGCCAGGTCAAGGGGATGAACCAGCTCCAGGCGCAGTATGTCAAGGAGTACGGCGCCGGCAACTACGTGCCGAACGTGTTCGTCCAGTACTGGTCGATGAGGGTCATGGCCTACCTGGCCACGCTCGTGCTCCTCTTCGCACTGTGGGGAGCATGGCTGCTGCGAAAGCACCGGATCGAGAACTCGAAGTGGTTCCTGCGGATCGCGCCCTGGGTGGTCGTGGCCCCATTCCTGATGAACACGGCCGGTTGGATGCTGACCGAGAATGGGCGACAGCCGTGGATCGTCCAAGGGCTGATGAAGACGGTCGACGGTGTGTCACCTAACGTGACCGCTCTCGAGATCTGGATCTCCCTGGTGGTGTTCGTGGCGATCTACGCCGTCCTCGGTGTCGCTGACGCATATTTGATGATCCACTACGGACGGAAGGAGCTGGGGGAGAGCTCGGACAAAGAGCCCGATTCGGGAAGCCCGCCGGACAGGGGTGGCGACGGCTCCGAACGCGAGAGCGAGCCCGACGAGTCGCAGCGCGTGCCCGCGCTGATCTACTAGGAGGCCATGATGCACCTCAGCACACTGTGGTTCGTGATCGACGCCCTCTTCTGGATCGGCTTCTTCGTCCTCGAGGGGTTCGACTTCGGGGTGGGAATGCTGCACTCGTTCATCGGCAGGGACGACACCGAGCGACGGATCGCCGTCAACTCCATCGGCCCGGTCTGGGACGGGAACGAGGTGTGGCTGATCGTTGCCGGGGCGGTGATCTTCGCCGCGTTCCCGTCGTGGTACGCCACGATGTTCTCCACCTTCTATCTGGCCCTGGTTGTGCTGCTGCTCGCCCTCATCGTGCGCGGCGTGGCTTTCGAGTACCAGCGCAAAGTGGACAACCCTCGCTGGCGCGCTTCGTTCCGATGGTCCCTGACCATCGGCAGTGCACTGATCCCGTTGTTGGTCGGCGTGGCGTTCGGCGACATGCTACACGGCCTGCCCATCAACCGGGCGCACAACTACACCGGCAATTTCCTCGGCCTCCTCACGCCGTTCGGGCTGTACACGGGTGTGACGATGTTGGTGATGTCGCTCCTGATGGGAGCGACCTACCTGGCCCTCAAGACGACCGGGGAACTGCACGACCGGGTCGTCCGCCTGTCGGGGACGCTCGGGTGGGCTGCCGCAGTTGTGGTGTGGGGATTCGTGACCTGGACCCACCTGGGGATGGGGACCGGCTTCGTCCCGAACCCGTTGGAGGTGCTCGCCGTCCTGGCCGTCATCGCGTCGGCATGGCTCGCCAACGTCAAGCGGGAGGGCTGGGCGTTCGCCAGCGCCGCCATCGGCATGGCTGCCACAGTCGGCTCGCTGCTTACCGAGCTCTATCCCCGGGTCATGGTGTCCACAACCAACGCGGCGTACAATCTCACGGTCGGCAACACGACCAGCCCGTCATACACGTTGAAGGTCATGACCGTCGTGGCCGTCATCTTCTTCCCGGTGGTCCTCGTGTACCAGGGGTGGACGTATCACGTCTTCCGCGGTCGTCTCTCGGCCCCCAGGGTCGGGACCGAGGTCGGAGCCGGTGATCCCGATACGTCCGGGGAACCGGTCAGCACGGTGGGGCCGACCGAAGCCACCTGATCCTGTCCGGCAGTTGGACCGCGCAGCCGGCGGCCAGCGATTCGGGGTGTCCGGGGCTCAGCGCAGCGTGTAGGTGATCGGAAGGTGCTTCACGCCGCTCACGAAGTGCGCGGCCGACCATTGTGGCTCGCCGTCGAAATCGATGGTCGCCACCCGCTCGAGCACCTTGCCCAGCAGGGTCCGAATCTCGCGCCGGGCCACCTGGGCGCCGAGGCAGTAGTGGATCCCGAGCCCGAATGAGAGCAGCTTGTCGGCATCGGGACGGCGGATGTCGAAACGCATCGGGTCGGCGAACACGTCCTCGTCACGGTTGGCCGACGGGTAGGACGTGAGCACGACGTCACCTTTGGGGATGGTGACGCCGCCGAGCTCGAAGTCCTCCTGCGCCCACCGGAAGAAGCTGCGGACCGGGCTTGTCCACCGCAGGATCTCCTGGGTGGCGTTGGCGACAAGGGAGGGGTCGTCCTGCAGGGCGCGCAGCTGTTCGGGATGGCGCAGCAGCTGCTCGAGCCCTCCGGAGAGTGCGAACGAGGTCGTGTCGTGCCCAGCCGTCGCCACGATGATGTAGTACCACAACCGCTCGGTCTCGCCGAGGGGTTGGCCGTCGATCCGGCCATTGGCGATGACCGAGGCGAGGTCGCCGGTGGGGTGTTGCTGGCGGTCGGCCGTCAGCTCGTCGAAGTAGGCCTCGAACTTCCGGATGTTGCTGGTGACGAGCTCCAGGGGATCCGCGAAGTCGCCCAGGTACTCCGGGTCGGCAGCACCGAAGAGCCCCTGGGTGAGTGAGAGCATCAGGGGCTCGTCGCTCTGTGGCACCCCGAAGATGCTCATGATGACCCGGAGGGTGAACGGCACGGCCAGATCCATGGCGAAATCGCAGTGGCCGTCGAACTCGAGGAGCTTGTCGGCGAACTCGTCGGCGATCCCGTCGATCGCCGGCTGGAGCCCCTTGACAGCGGCGGGCCGGAACCAGTCACTGGTGACCTGGCGGTACTGATCGTGCACCGTGCCATGCAGTTGCACCAGAGTCCTCGGCATGTTGATCCCGAGCGCGCCGAGCATGTCGTACTGGAAGTCGGGGCCGGGGGCGGACCGCTCGGTGTTCCAGAACACGTCACTGCGACGCGACACAGTGAACACGTCGGCGTGGCGGGTGATGGCCCAGAACGGCGGCCAACCCTCGGCCTCGACGCGCAGTACCGGAGCCTCGCGTCGTAGCTCGGCGACCGTGGCGTGCCACGCCTCCATATCGGCGAACGCCTCGGGTGTGATGAGCACCAGACCTCGGGGGTCGGTGGTACCGAGTGCGACAGGGATCAGTGACATGGCGTCCTTCCGATCAGGGTTCGATTGGGTGCCCGGCCGCGCGGGCGACAGACCGCCATATCTGGTGTGCGCCGGCGCCAGATTGACCATCCTGAACAATAGGCGAGCGGTGATCGCATGTAAAGGCAGCGACTTTGGGTGAAGCGGCGGGCCACCCGAGGGCAGGGCCGCGCCGGACGTTTCAGTCCGGTGAGGGGAAGCGGTACTCGAGGCCGTCCATGAAGGTGGCGAGCCCGAATGCGAACACCTCGTCGACCGACGGCAGGGCGAACTCGGCCTCGTGGGCCCGAAGGGTCGGGAAGCCCTCGGCGGGGAGAGCGGCGAACAGGCCCGAGGTGAAGCGGCTGCCGTCGATGTCCCGGAAGGCGCTGTTGGTATCGAAGTACACCGTGCCCAGCACGTAGTCGACGAGGGCCAGGTACGCGGGAACGGCCGCCTCCGGCTCGAACCCCGCTTCGAGCAGGTCGGCGAGCCCGTTCTCGGTACCGCGCATGGCGTTGGGTCCCAATAGGGGGGATGCCGTGAGCGCGGGCAGGAGACTTGCGTGATCCAGGAGCACCCGTCGCAACTCACCGGAGAGCCACTCGACCTTCTTGCGCCCACTGAGGTCCTCCGGCGGGTACTGGATCCCGCCGAGGACATGGTCGACCATGAGGAGGAGCAGCTCGTCCCGGCTGGCGAAGTGCCGGTAGAGCGAGGCACTCCCGGTGTCGAGGTCGTCGGCGAGACGCCGGACGGTGAGCACCTCGAGCCCTTCGGCATCGACGATCGCCATGGCCGCTTCGATGATCCGCTCGATGGTCAACCCATCGGCCCGCGGCCGCCGCCGGGTCTGGCGTGCCTGCCGGTCGATCCACCACTTCGCGGTGCCTGGGATCTCCGTCTCGCCGACACCCGATTCGCTCATTGCCGCATCGTATGGCTCCTGTGGGTGCCGGGAACCCCATCCGACCATCTCATGCGACGAGTCGGTACTCGTGAATCAGTCCATCCGCCACACCGGCCACACCGGCCACACCGAACCAGCTTCCCGCTTCACCTCGAAGCTCCGGCGGGGCCGGCGTCCGACCCCAGGATCGAAGCGGTCCCGCCCGGATCAGATCTTCTCGCGACCTTCCCAGTATGGGTCGCGCAGCTTGCGTTTGTAGAGCTTCCCGTTGGGATCGCGGGGCATCTCGTCGGTGAAGTCGATCGACTTGGGCGTCTTGAACCTGGCCAGCTTGTCGGCGCAGAAGGCGAGGATGTCGGCCGCCAGTTCGGGCGATGCCTCGAAGCCGTCGGCCGGCTCGACCACGGTCTTCACCTCCTCGCCCCAGTCGTCGTTCGGGATGCCGAAGACGGCCACATCGGCGACACCGGGGTGCATGAAGAGCACGTTCTCGATCTCCGCCGGGTAGATGTTGGCCCCACCGGAGATGATCATGTCGATCTTGCGGTCCCGCAGGAAGAGGTAGCCGTCCTCGTCGATGAGCCCGACGTCGCCCACGGTGAAGAACTTCCCGATGCGGTTCTCCTTGGTCTTGTCGTCGTCCTTGTGGTATTTGAAGTCGCCGGTCTTCATCGACATGTAGACGGTACCGATCACCCCGGGCTCGGTGACCTCAGTGCCCTCGTCGTCGAAGATGGCGATCTCCGAGATGGGCCAGGCCTTACCCACTGTCCCCGGCTTGGCCAGCCACTCCTCAGTGTTGACGACGGTGCCGCCGCCCTCTGACGCCGCGTAGTACTCGTCGATCACGGGGCCCCACCACTCGATCATCTTGTGTTTGACGTCGATCGGGCAGGGAGCGGCGGCGTGGATCATGTGGCGGAGCGATGACAGGTCGTAGCGGATGCGGACGTCCTCGGGGAGCGTCAGCAGGCGGTTGAACTGGGTGGGCACCATGTGCGACGTCGTCACCTTGTAGCGCTCGATGAGGCGCAGCATCTCCTCAGGGAGCCACTTGTCCATCACCACCAGGGTGTGCCCGAAGTGGATGGAGGCACCAGCGAAGCGGAGCACGGCGGTGTGGTAGAGCGGCGAGCCGACGATGTGGACGTTGTCGTCCTGAGGGTTGATGCCGAAGAGGAACAAGATGCCACCGAGCCCGAGGGCCGCCTCCTCGGGGGTGGCACCGGAGAGGGCCCGGTGGACGCCCTTGGGGTTGCCGGTGGTCCCCGAGGTGTAGTTCATCACGTCGCCGATGGTGCGGCCCTCGGGGAGGGTGGTGGGCTGGACGTTGCGCAGCCGCGCATAGGAGTTGAAGCCGATGATCTCGCCGACGGCCAGGCAGGCCGTCCCGGGGATCTCGGCCTCGTCGGCCGCGTCGACACAGGCGTCGGCGAACCGCTCGTGGCCGATGAAGACCTTGGCCCCAGAGTCCGAAAGGATGTAGGCGATCTCGGACGCCACCAAATGATGGTTGATGGGCACCAGGTACCAACCGGCCTGCAGCGCGGCCAGGTAGACCTCGAACATCTCGGCGCAGTTGGGCAGTACCGTGGCCACCACGTCGCCGGGTTTGAGATCGAAGCCCCGCAGGGCGTGGACCACCTGGTTGGCCCGGCCCAGGAGCTCGCCGGCGCTGAGTTCGGTGCCGTCCGGGGCCACAAGGGCCAGGTGATCGGGGTCCTCCTGGGCCAATGCCCAAAATCCGAGATCGCCCATCATTCCTCCTATTCACACCCCGATCGGGGCACCGATCGGGACGGGTGAGTGGCGACGGCCGACCCGATCATTCAGCGGACCTGCCTACGCCTTTCCGGTGCCGGTGGTCCGACTGGATTTGCTCGGTCCGCACGGACTCGCGCAGTCTGCACCGACCTGTTTCGGCACGCTAGAACATGTTCTCGTGTTCGGTCAACCCTCAACGACTCGACACACCTTCACCCCGCGTGATCTGTGTCGCGAGACCGGCCACGTGAGGCTGTCGCGTCTCGTCGCCCTCGGCGTGCTCGCCGAGAACGGCCCGATGCGCGGCCACCAACTCTGCCGGGAGGCGGAAGCGAGCCACGTCAGGTCATGGGGCGGGGCGAGTCCTTGGCACTCTTTCTGAAGAGCGAAGCCCCGGCGAGATGTAGATCCCGGCCGATTCGGGCGCGGCGGACTTACAGACCGGGCTGCCATGGCGTCCTCCTTCCGTAGGCCCTGTATTGCTGCATTCGCGCAAGCAGGGCAGGGGGTTCCTCAGGGGGGTCGCCTGTGGTGCATCGACCGGGAACCGCACTTGTAGTGCGTCCCGTCGATCTTCCCACGGCGACATCGGGCCAGACACGGTGCATAGTTGATGAGTAGTGGAAAGCGGCAACAACACAGTCGGTCAGGTCGGGTCCGCCCGTGACCCGGCGTTCCTTCGTGCCGCTCGACCGATCCTCGAGCGTTTCGCGTCCTACTTCCGACCAGAGGTGAGGGGGTTCGAGCGGCTACCTCAGCGGGGGCCCTTCCTGGTGGTGGGCAACCATTCGGGAGGCCAGATGCCGCCGGACCTTCCCGTCCTGTTGACCGCGTGGTGGCGCGAACGAGGGGAGGACTCACCAGACCCCTGCTACCAGCTAAATGAAGTCAACGTCGGAACCCTCCAGAGCTTTAGCACGCTAGATGGTCCCACTGATGAGGGACCGCAATGGATCAATCTCTTGACGGACGGCGTGACCGATCCAGCACCTGTAGATCGCATGGCTATCGCCAAGGCTGTCGATTCGAGCGAGGCCAGTGCAACTCAGCTGATCTCTTCGCTCCCCTTGTCGTTGCAGTCGCCTGCAAGGAGACTCGTTGCCGTCGCCGGGTCACCTACTGCGTCAGTGGCAGAGCGATCCAGCGTGGGCATTAGAGCCGACGTTCGCGAACTGTCGGACTATGCCTTCCAAGCTTGCGGCGATGCTGGCTAGTGGCCCCTACCGCCGGGTCGGTACTCACAACGGAACCTGGCGCACATGGTCGACGACGGAGGACAATGGAACCGTGGAGTTATGCGGCGACCCCGAACAGTGGCGACAGTGGCTCTGACTGGCGTTAGCGCATGACTACGTGGCCAAGATCGTCGTCCGTGAGATGCGGGCCGCCCATGCCAACCCGGACGCGCTGGCTGCAGAAGGGGCGCTCCATGCCCTGGCCAAGCGCATCGAGCGGTCGCACCCCGGTGCTGCCGCCTCCTTGCGGGAGGGACTCGCCGAGACCCTCACCGTGGCCCGTCTCGGCGTGCCACCGACCCTGGCACGCACCCTGCGATCGACCAACGCCGTCGAGTCGATGATCGAGATCTGCCGAGACCACTCGCGCAACGTGAAGCGTTGGCGCGGCGGTGAGATGGTGCTGCGCTGGTGCGCGGCCGGCTTGCTCGAGGCGAAGAAGCAGTTCCGACGGGTCAACGGTCATTTGCATCTCAGGTCACTGCGAGCCGCGCTCGAACAGCACGTCAATGAGAGTCACACCCTCTCGCTACACTCCCGAGAAGGAGGTGGCCGCATAGCTCAGCTGCTCGGGGCCGTCACCCAAGTTCCACACCGGTCGGGACATCCTCCGCCTGAATCGTACGGCTGTAGTTTTCGATGCCGGAGCTCGTTTGTCAAGCAAAAACGCAACGACATCCTCGGCGGGCTCATGCACGAGTACCAGCGGGCAGCCTGAGCCATTCGGCCTCCGCTCGTCGCAACCACAACCTGCTGCTGCGAGTGTCACCGTCGGCGTGGCGATCGGGGATCGAGCTCGAGCCATTCCTGGTGACGTCGACGAGCCGGCGCCGACCGACTGGCCGCCTCCTCCCGACCATCGCGCCATGCCAGCCATTGTCGTCGGCCGTTAGCAACGCCCATTTCCGTGAAATCGAGTTTGTGCACCCCACAGGTGAACGGTCGAGCCTGCCAGGGGAGAAGGGCGTGGTCACGTGTGGTCGGGACCGAAATTGCCCAGCTCGCCGGGGGCGGTCCAGGAATAGAGGGTCCTCATGTAGTTGGCCCGCTCGAACGCGGTCGGATCATCAGAGGTGGCGTGGCTGGCGCTGCCTCGGATCTGGGAGACCGATTCATAGCCATGTCCGTCCATCCAGTCGCGCAGTTGCTGCTCGACGGGGGCGATATGTCCCGGACCGTCGCGCAGCAGGGCCGAGGCCATCATGGCAACGTCGGAGCCAACCAGCAGGGCCTTGACGACGTCGCTTCCGGTGGCAATGCCCGAGGTGGCGGCCAGCGAGACGGCTGCGTCGAGTTGGGGTCGCAGGATGGCGACCCACCGCAGTGGGAGTCGCAGCTCCCACTGGTGGCTCAGCTCGATACGGGGGACTACGTCAAGGGTGTCGAGGTCGAGATCGGGCTGGTAGAAGCGGTTGAACAGCACGAGCCCGTCGGCGCCGGCGGCGACAACCAGTGCTGCGAAGTTGGCCATGGCCGAGTAGTAGGGGCTGAGCTTCACGGCAAGGGGGATGTCGATCTCGGCTCGGACCGCGGCGATCACGTCGAGGTCGGCACCTTCCATGTCAGCCGCGTTGCGCTGCTGGTCGGCGGCCACGTGGTACAGGTTCAGTTCGAGGGCGTCGGCGCCGGCGTCGGCAATGAGCGCCGCGTAGCGGACCCATCCTCCGGCGGAGGTGGCGTTGAGGCTGCCGATCACCGGAAGCGATGAGCGGGCCTTGACGCGCTCGATGTCGGCGAGGTAGCGCTCGCCGGCGTCGGCGAAGTCACCGATGGCGGGGAAGTAGTCGAGTGCTTCGGCGAACTGCCCGGAGCCGGTTTCCAGGGCACCGGTGAGCTGGATCTCCTCGTGCAAGATTTCCTCTTCGAACAGGGAGGGCAACACGATGGCGGCTGCTCCGGCCGCTTCGATCTGAGCGACGGTGTCGGCGTCGCGGTTGAGCGGTGAGGCCGAAGCCACGATCGGCGAGCGGAGGTCGATACCCAGGTAGCGCGTCGTGAGGTCGGTCACGTCGGCTCCTCGTCCACGTAGCCGTTGCCGGCGCCGTTCTCCACTTCGGGCTGCACCTCGGGCTCGGGTAGATGGGGAACGGTGCGGTGGACGCCGGCGAGCTGCTCGTAGTAGCGCCACCGCTCATCGGCGTCGGCCTGGGCCAAGGCGGCCAGGCGCGCGGCCCGTTCGGGGTGGGTGCGCTCCAGGATGGCGAAACGGGTCTCGGTGGCCACGAAGTCGCGCACCGGGATCGAGGGCGGACGGGAGTCGAGCTTGAACGGCGTGCCGCCGGTTTCGCTGGGCTGAAACCTGTACAGCGGCCAGTAGCCACTCTTGACCGCGTCCTTCTGGTGGGTCATCGACTTGGACATGTCGATACCGTGGGCTATGCACGTCGAGTAGGCGATCACCAACGACGGTCCAGGCCAAGCGTCGGCTTCGAGCAGCGCCTTGGTGGTCTGCAAGTCGTTGGCACCCATGGAGACCTGGGCGACGTAGACGGTGCCGTAGGCGCGGGCGATGGCGCCCAGATCCTTCTTGCCGGTGCCCTTCCCTGCGGCCGCGAACTTGGCCACCGCAGCGCGGGGCGTGGCTTTCGACGCCTGGCCGCCGGTGTTGGAGTACACCTCGGTGTCGAGCACAAGGACGTTGACGTTCCGCTCGGAGGACAAGACGTGGTCGAGGCCGCCGAAGCCGATGTCGTACGCCCATCCGTCGCCACCGATGATCCACACTCCTTGTCGGACGAGGCTGCCGACCAGCGCGGACAGATGGGCCACTTCCGACCCGAAGCTCCCGTCGAGGCCGGCGAGCTTTTTGCGCAGTCGAGTGATGGCGACGTGTTGCGCGGCGATCTGCTCCTCGGTGTCCTGAGGGTTGTCCAGGATGGCGCGCACGAGCTCGTCCCCCACCTGGGGAGCGAGCCGGGTGAGGGCAGCGCGGGCCTGTGTGGATTGGGTGTCGAGGGCGAGACGCATGCCGAAGCCGAACTCGGCGTTGTCCTCGAACAGCGAGTTGTTCCATGCCGGCCCTCGACCCTCGGAGGTGGTGGTCCATGGCGTGGTGGGCAGGTTGGCGCCGTAGATCGACGAGCAGCCGGTCGCGTTGGCGACGATCATGCGTTCGCCGAACAGCTGGGAGACGAGCTTGATGTAGGGCGTCTCCCCGCAGCCGGCGCAGGCGCCCGAGAACTCGAACAGCGGCTCGAGTACCTGAGAGCCCTTCACCGAGCCGTGGGGCAGCAGGCTGCGGTCGAGCGGAGGGATCGACAAGAAGTAGTCCCACCGGCGCCGCTCGACGTCGCGGTGCTCGAGCACCGGTTCCATGTTGATCGACTTGTGGCGCACCTCGGTCTTGGACTTGGCCGGGCAGACGTCCACGCACACACCGCAACCGGTGCAGTCATCGGGTGCCACCTGGATGGTGAGGAGAAGGCCGTCCAGGTCCTTGGAGCGGAACGCCTTGGTCATGAACCCGGCCGGAGCGTCAGCCACCATCTCCGGAGCGAAGACCTTCATGCGGATCGAGGCGTGCGGGCAGACGATGGTGCACTTGCCGCAGTCGATGCAAATATCGGGATCCCAGATCGGGATCTCCTTGGCGATGGCCAGCTTCTCGTACCGGGAGGTGCCCGTGGGGAACGTCCCGTCGGGGGGCAACGCGCTGACCGGCAGCAGGTCGCCGTCGCCGGCCATCAACAGAGCGGTCACTTTATGGACGAACTCCGGCGCGTCATCGGGGACGGTTGACGCGATCGAGTGGTCACTTGTCGCCTCCGCCGGCACTGTCACCTGTTCCAATTGGTCGAGGGCGGCGTCGATGGCTGCAAAGTTGCGCTCGACGATCGCCCGGCCCCGCCGACCGTACGCGTGCTCGACCGAAGCTTTGATCCTGGTGGTGGCCTCGTCGACCGGTAGCACTCCCGACAACGCGAAGAAGCACGGCTGCATGATCGTGTTGATGCGGTTGCCCATGCCAGCTTCGCGAGCGATCGCGTCGGCGTCGATTACCCACAGTGCGACGCGCTTGTCGATCAGTTGCTCCTGTACCGGTCGGGGAAGCTGGTCCCACACGGCGGTTGCCGGGTACGGGCTGTTCAGCAGGAAGGTGGCGCCCGGCTTGGCGTAGTCGAGAACTTTCACCTTCTCGAGCAGCCCGAACTGGTGGCAGGCCACGAAGTCGGCGTCGTCTACGAGGTAGGTGGAGCGGATCGGCTCGGGGCCGAAGCGAAGGTGCGACACCGTGACCGAGCCCGACTTCTTGGAGTCGTACACGAAGTAGCCCTGGGCCCACAGGTTGGTGCCCTCCCCGATTATCTTCACCGACGACTTGTTCGCGCCCACCGTGCCATCGGACCCCAAGCCGAGGAAGACCGCCTGCACCTCGCCAGCCGGGCGGGGATAGCGGAAGGCGCGGTCGATCGTCAGGCTCAGGTTGGTGACGTCGTCATAGATCCCGATCGTGAAGTGCCGCTTCGGTCGCGGCGCGGCGAGCTCGTCGAAGACCGGCTTGATCATCGACGGCGACACCTCCTTCGACGACAGGCCATAGCGGCCGCCGATGACCCGCGGTGCGTGCTCGAACGGCAACACGCCGTCGTCAATCACCTCGGCCAGGGCGGCGACCACCTCGAGATACAGCGGTTCGCCCACCGCGCCGGGCTCCTTGGTGCGATCGAGCACGGCGATCGACCGCACGGTCGGAGGCAGCGCGGCGATCAACTGCTTGGCGGGGAACGGGTGGAAGAGTCGCACCCGTAGCACGCCGACGCGGTGGCTGGAGGCATTGAGAGTGTCGACCGTCTCTTCGACCGCACCAGCGGCGGATCCGATGACCACGATCACCCGGTCGGCGTCCGGGGCACCGTGGTAGTCGACCAGGCCATAGCGCCGGCCGGTACGGGTCGCCAACTCGTCCATGACCTCTTCGACGATGGTTGGCACCGCTAGATGGAAGGGGTTGCACGCCTCCCTTGCCTGGAAGAACACGTCCGGGTTCTGAGCCGTGCCGCGCACGACCGGATGCTCCGGGGTCATGCCCCGCAGGCGGTGCTCGATGATGTCGCTGTCGCGGACCAGCGCCCGGAGGTCGTCGTCGTCGAAAACCAAGACCTTGTCGATCTCGTGAGAGGTGCGGAACCCATCGAAGAAGTGGAGGAACGGCACCCGCGACCTCAGTGTCGCCGTGTGCGCAACGAGCGCGAAGTCATGCGCCTCCTGCACCGAACCCGCGGCCAGCATTGCCCACCCTGTGGTTCGGGCATGCATCACGTCGCTGTGGTCCCCGAAGATCGACAACGCATGGGTAGCGACCGTACGAGCGGCGACGTGGACGACGGCAGGAGTCAGCTCCCCGGCGATCTTGAACATGTTGGGGATCATCAGGAGCAGGCCCTGCGACGCCGTAAACGTCGTCGCCAGCGCTCCCGTCTGCAAGGCGCCATGAAGCGCACCTGCAGCACCCGCCTCCGACTGCATCTCGACCACGTCCGGCACGAGCCCCCACAAGTTGGGCCGGTCAGCCGCGGCCCAGTCATCCGCGTGCTCGGCCATCGGTGACGCCGGCGTGATCGGGTAGATGGCGATTACCTCGCTCAACGCGTACGCGACCCGGGCCGCCGCTTCATTGCCGTCCAGGCACTCCCATCGCTCTGACATTCAACGCCTCCGTGGGCCGCAGACCTCTTATAGTCCGAACATTCGATGTGCTCTCGAGTGGCAAGCACGTACTCGTGGGTCAGTCCTACCCGCCAGTCGCATCGACGGACATATTGCACGCGGCTGTGAACAGCATGTGAAGGCGCCGTAAGGCACCGAGAGAGACGTCTTTTTTGCGCCAGGATACGCTGGGAGAGTGCCTGGTGCAGGCGAATGCCGTTGTAGTTCCGGGCATGGCTCGGAAGTATGCGCTCGAGACGGCGTGCGTTGCCGGGTTAGGATCGTCGTCGGCGTCAAGAGCGGGGACGACACTCGGCTACATGGGGGGAGTGCTGCCGCAAAGGCGAGGGACTCTCGATCTGCCCGGGTGAACCGGGCACGTGGGGTGTGTCGGCGCAGAACCTCGAGAACGTTGCGAACCAGACGGGAGCGGAACGAGAGGGCCACACCCGGACAGGATCGCCGCTGGTATCAGGGTTGGTCAAACCCAGATTCGGGTGGATGCACCCACACGGTCTCCAGGCCGGCGCGTCGGAGGTCTGCGACGCGGTCCAACCGCACCTCAGACTGGCGTCGGAATGAGCGCGGAAGAGTGAAGCACGGCGGCGTTCGGCGACGGCCCGTTGCCCTCGGTGCCGAATCTCGGCGAATAGGGACAGGACTTTGGCAGCCGAGGCGCGCGTCCGCTCGCGGTTGCAACCTGAAGTGAACGGCGATTGACGAACTGTGTCGCCGACAAGACGGCCCCTATCACGCCGGATACTCCCGGTTTCACATGCAAAAGTGTCATCTGCCGGTCACGTCGAATGAGAGTTGGGGAGTCTGATCCGCCACGGATTGACGTCGGTGTCGAGGCGGCCGGAGAGGTCACAACTGACCTCCTTTGACGATTGGACTCGAGGCAACAGGGTCAACTTGGTCAGATGCTGTCGCTGGCTTTTGAAGTGCGACCTCATCGGTCCATTGGGTACTTCTGAGTGGCCGTGAGCAGGCGTTATGGTGATCTGCAGTCCGCCCAGTGCGGTTCGGTAAGACCCAATTCTCCTGAGTTTATGGCCAAGATTATGGCCAGAGGCGGCCTTGCAGACAATGGGCGTCCTGGCGCACCTGAATGCCTGCATATCTTGTTCTGATGCAAGAGATCCATGACCAGGACCGGTATCGCAATGAGTACCTGCCTGGGGTGAGGCCGTTCCTGCAGAAGTATGGCGCTGAACTCCTGGTCGCAGGCTCTGATGCGGAGCCCGCCGAAGGTGAGCCGCCGAACAGCACGGTCGTGATCCGCTTCGCCGACGCCTCTGCAGGCCCCGCCTCCGCCACGACCCCGCCGCTCGAGGATCTCACCACTTCACGGGTCGATCAGCACACCCGGGTTCAGGATGCCATCCGGATCGACGGAGCGCTTGGCGGCGCGCAGGGCGCCGGCGAACAGTTCGGGGCGCTCATGGTCATACCAGGGCCGGTGCAGGCGGCCTACGGCGTGGTGATGGGTGATCGTCCCGCCTGCTTTCATGATCGCCTCTGAGGCCGCCTGCTTGACGGCCCGCTGCTGTTCGAGGTGGTCGGCGCCGTTCCGGAAAGCGCCCAGGTACGTGTAGTACGGGGCGGGGCCATCGGTGTAGACGTGGCTGAATCGACAGTTGACGCTGCCGCTTCCACAGACTTCGCGCAAGGCGTCCACGGTGGCGGTCCGAACGGCGGCGTCGAAGCTCGGCCAACGATCCCAGGTGATCGCCGTCTCGAAGGTGCCCGCCACCAACCCCAGGCCCGCCGCCGCTCCGATTCCGGTGCCGCCGGAGATGAACGCCTGCCGCCACGCACCCGAAGCCCCTGCGCCACTCGAAGCCTTACCGTCCCCATCGTCAACAGAAATGCCGGAGTCGTCGACGATGCCGCCCGAAGCCCGGGCGATGGCCACTGCCTGGTCGATGTTCCATCGCTGGGACATTTCCGACGATTCGAAGCCAATGATGAGCAAGGAGTGGGCTCCGGTGAGACCGGCACTGCCCGCCGCCAGCTCGGGGTCGAGCGAGCGGAAGTTGGCCGGCCACAGCTTGGCCTGGGCGATCTGGCGAGACGCCTCGTAGCCTGCCTCCCACGATGTGAACTGGACGCTTGCACCGGCCCGGAACCGAGGTCGGGCCTGGATCCGCATCCAGGCTTCGGAGATGACACTCAGCGCTCCCTCCGATCCGATGACCCACCGGTTGGGATCGGGCCCGGCGCCAGAAGCTGGGAGGCAACGGGTCTCCCACCATCCCCGCGGGGTGAGCATTCGCACCGATTCGACGAAGTCGTCGATGTGGGTCTGATTGGTGCCGTAATGCCCGCCGGAACGGGTGGCGATCCAACCCCCCAGGGTGGAGCCGGAGAAGCTCTGGGGGAAGTGCCGAAGGGTGAAGCCGGCCGGGCGCAGCTGGTCCTCCAGGTGAGGGCCGAACACCCCGGCTTGTATCCGGGCCGCCCGCGACACGCCGTCGATCTCGAGCACCTGGTCCAACTGGTCCAGGGCGACGGTCACGATCGGCCCCCGATCCTCGGGCGGGGTGACGCCCTCGACCACCGATGAGCCGCCCCCATAGGGGATGACGCAGTGTCCCTTGTCGGCGCACCACTCCAGAACTGCTTCGAGCTCGGCTTCGCTGCGGGGGTGAGCGACCACGTCCGGAGGATTCGGATATCGCCCGAACACGGCGTGGTCGGTCCGGTCATAGCCGTAGGAGTGATACGCACGTTCCCATGTGTCCTGACGGCAGAAGCCGGTCAGCAACTCCCGGGGGTGAGATGCGAGGTGGTCGCAGGTCCAACTGCTCGGCCTTGGGAATCCTGGGCGCGGTGAGCTCCACACCGAACTGCTCGGACAGGTGGCCAGCCACCTCGACCCGTTGTTGGTACGTGGGCTCCTCCGACTCGAGACCCAGCATCCACAGGCTGCGTCGTTCTCTCATCGCCGGATCCCCTTCGACTCGGACGCGAACGTCACGTTCCGGGCACCAAGGCTTGGCAGGGACACTCCACAAAGTAGGTCGGCACGGAGGCGCACCGCACTTCGGGCCGGGGGCTCTACGAGGCCAGGGGAAGCACGAACCAGGCGATCACCACGAAGTTGAGCACCGCCCCGACGATGGTGCAGGCGTGGAAGATCTCGTGGTAGCCCAAGATGCCCGGCAGTGGATTGGGTCGCTTCATGGCGTAGACCGCGGCTCCGGCCGAGTAGGCCAGCCCACCTCCGACCAGCAGAACGAAACCAGCCACCCCCAGAACATGGAACAGTTGCGGGAGCACGGCCAGCGCTGACCAACCCACCACCACATAGGGCAGGGCGATGACCCACTTCGGCGCATCGAGCCACGCCTGCCGCAGCGTGATGCCGACCACGGCGCCGCCCCACACGATGCACAGCACGGTGATCCGAGCCCAACCCCCGAGGGAGATCCCCGCTATCGCGGTGTACGAGCCGGCGATGCCGACAAAGATGGTCGAATGGTCGGCCCGACGCATCCGGCGTCGCCCCACCGGGCCCCAGGTGTGGCGGTGGAGCAGGGCGCTGACCCCGAACAGCAGCGAGATGGAGACGGCGTAGATCGCCCCAACCGCCTTGGATCCGGCGGTCGGTGCAGCCCATACCAGAGCGGCACCCGATACCAGCGAGACGAAGAAGGCGATCTCGTGGAACACGCCACGCAGGCGCGGCCTGTCCGGCTCGAGGTGCGGAGAGCGAGCCCCGTCGTCCCGGCTGTCTGGAACTCGCACCGGACCTTCGATGGGCATCATCTGCCGCTCGGATCGGCGTCCGCTTCGACGTGAGCTTGGAGGCCGTCGGCCCGCGTGCCGATCCGGACGGACCGGCCGGCAAATGAGCAGGCGGCTGCCGGGCGGGTCGCCCTGTCAGGCAACCAGAAAGCACCTCGGTGCCAGTGCACGCACGCGGCCGCGGGCTCGAGACGCTTGTGCCCGAGCCGGCCCAACCCCTGGTGCCCATAGCCGCCGGGGCTCTGGGGCAGAACACCGGCGATGGTGACCCCGGGAACGGCTGACACCGCGCCATTGTCTCACGTGACACGTAGGGCGGCGGGAGATCAGCCTCGCCGAGGTGGACGCAGGCTGATCGTGGGTTGGAAGGGTCGGTGCCGCGCCTCGGGTGCGGTCCAACTCCGTTGACGTATGGGCGGGATGGCATGATGGCCGACATGAACACGGAAACGGCGACGACGGCGACGGGCACAGACACGGCGGCGGCGACGGGCACAGACACGGCGCAGCTGTTGAGAGACTTGGTCGAACGGGCCCTGGAGCGCCAGGCGCCGACCCGCGAGCAAGCACTGGCTGTCTTGGAGAGCAGCGACGATGACCTCCTCGACGTGGTGGCCGCCGCAGGCCGCGTGCGCAGGCACTTCTTCGGGAATCGGGTCAAGCTCAACCTCATCGTCAACATGAAGAGTGGGCTGTGTCCGGAGGACTGTTCCTACTGCTCGCAGAGAAGAGGATCAGAGGCTGACGTCCTGAAGTACAACTGGGTCGATCCCGTGACGGCGGCCCAGACCGCCGACCGAGCGGTTGCCGGCGGAGCCAAGCGCCTCTGCCTGGTGGCGAGCGGCAGGGGGCCGTCCGACCGTGACGTGTGCGGTGTCGCCGAGACGGTCAGGGTGATCAAGGAGCGCCACCCTGACGTCGAGGTGTGCACGAGCCTCGGTCTGTTGACCGCGGAGCGGGCCGAACGCCTGGCCGACGCCGGCGTGTTCGCCTACAACCACAATCTCAACACGAGCGAGGCGAACTACGCAGGCATCTGCACCACCCACAGCTACTCGGACCGGGTCGACACTGTAGGTGTGGCTCGAAGCGCCGGACTGTCCACTTGCTCGGGGGCGATCTTCGGCATGGGCGAGACCGACGCGGACATCGTGACCCTGGCCTTCGAGCTCCGCAAGCTGGACCCCGATTCGGTGCCCATCAACTTCCTCATTCCCTTCGAGGGCACTCCGCTCGGCGACGAGTGGCAACTAACTCCCCAACGGTGCCTCCGCATCCTGGCCGTGTTCCGGTTTCTGTTTCCGGACACCGAGGTCCGCATCGCCGGTGGACGGGAGATCCACCTCCGTAGTCTCCAAACCCTCGGGCTCCACGTGGCGAACTCGATCTTCCTTGGTGACTACTTGACCAGTGAAGGCCAAGCCGGAGAGGCCGATCTCCAGATGATCGCGGATGCCGGATTCGTAGTCGAGGGACACGAAGAGGAGACCCTTCCCCCGCCTCCTCATGACTTGGTAACCCTCCGTCGCAGGGGTCCTGGGACCGAAGTGCCGGCCAACGCCTGACGCGCCGGAAAGTGCCTCCTTGCCGCGGAGGGGAGCGGCTGCTTCCGGATCAGCGAGGGATCGAGCTCGGCGGGGTGGGCCGGTGTCAGCCCCCCATGGCGTGGACGCCTCCATCCACGTGCACTATCTCCCCGGTCGTCATCGGGAACAGATCGGACAGCAGGCCTATGCACGCTTTAGCCACCACCGCAGAGTCGTGCACATCCCAGCCCAGTGGCGCCCGGGCCGCCCAGTTCTCCTCGAAGGCAGCAAACCCCGGGATCGACCTCGCCGCGACGGTCTTGACGGGCCCGGCAGCCACCAAGTTCACCCGAACGCGCTCCGAGCCGAGATCTCGCGCCAGGTAACGCGACAGCGATTCGAGCATCGCCTTGGCCACCCCCATCCAGTCATAGACCGGCCAGGCCACTGTCGCGTCGAGATCGAGGCCCACCACCGATGCACCGGACCCAGCGCTCACCCCCGCCGCCAGCATCGGCCGGAACGCCTCTACGAGCGCCTTGAGGGAGTACGCCGAGACCTGGAGCGCCACTTGAACCTGTTCCCACTGTGCCCGGAAGATGTCGCCCCCGAGACATTCAGGAGGAGCGAACGCGATGGCGTGCACCAACCCATCCAGCCTGTCCCAACGCCGACCGAGCTCGGAAGCTGCAGCGACCAGATGCTCCGGTCGGGTGACGTCTATCTCCAGAACTTCGACCTCGCCGGTGAGCTTGCGTGCTGTGCGGCGGGTCAGGGAGAGACCCCTGCCGGCCCCGCTCAACACCACTTCCGCCCCCTGATCCTGTGCCAGCCGAGCGACGGCGAACGCCAGCGAGGCGTCGGTCAGGACACCGGTCACCAGAATCTGTTTTCCCTCGAGAAGTCCCATTGGCGCCGACGCTACTTCACGGACAATCGGGGGCCCGCCGTGAGGCTGCTTCGTGTGGACCGCTCCCGTGGAGCGGTGCTCAGAGGCTCAGCAGGTAAGCGACGACGTCCCTCGCCGGATACTCGTCAGCGCCGCCCGCCAGTTCGGCCAAGAAGGACAGATCCTTCCCCAGCGTCACCAGCGAAGGCTCCACGTAACCGCCAGGCCGGCGCTGAGCCAGCCCCACGGTGGCCAGCAACCCGTTGCACAGGCAGCGCCGCCCATCCGCGGTATCCGGCTTACCACCCTTGCCGACGAACGCCGCCACCGGTTCGCTTGCGCAACGATACCGGAAATCGCCTCCAGGGGTCACGTAAGGCACGCGAAGGTAGCCAAGGTCACACAGACGCTTCCGATCACCGTAGATCGCGGCGTCAGAAACGGTTCCGGGAACATCGGCCACCTTGAACGGATAGCCGGTCGAAGAGGCGACGGGATCGTTTCGCACCCGCAAACCGCCGCTTTTCGCTGCGTCAACCAGGTACTTCCTCAGCTCGGGCCGAATGCCCGACTCGGCACACAAAGCGAAGGCGGAACCCGCCTGGATGCCGGCTGCACCGAGGTCACGAGCCAACTTGAGCCCCTCGGGGCTCCCGTAGCCTCCAGCCAGCCAGAAGGGGAGCCCGATGGCTGCCATCGCGTCGGTGTCGAGAAGATCACGTGCTCCGTAGACGGGTTCGCCATCCTCGTCCAGCACCATCCGACCTCTCGGCGGGGCACTGTGGCCACCGGCCACCGACATCTCGGCCACAAAGCCGTCTGGCCGCGTCACCGGATCGCGCGCCAAGAACTGCGCCAGCACATGCGAGGCGATCACCGCCACGAACCGTGGCCGCTCCAAGCCGGTCCCGGAGGAAAGGAAGTCGGTCGGATCGACTGCCACCTTGTAGTCCGCGTCGCCGGACGCACCCTCCACGTCGACTCGGACACCACCTCGCCTGCATGCTGCCAGGTCGTCGAGGAGCTGTGGGATCTCTGCCGGAATGCCGGCACCCATGAGCACGTAATCGACGCCGGCCAGCATCGCCCCCAAGACCGCTGCGGGCGTCGCCATCTGAAGCTTCTCGAGGTAGTTGACGCCGATCTTGCCGGCGTGACCCTCCTTGGCAAGGAATATCTCGACGAAATTGCCGGCCACGGTCGTAGCGACGTCGATCGGGCGCTGACCTAGCCGCAGGCGCCTCACGAGCCGGAACGGTCGATTTCGACCTATGCCCCCGGCGACGAAGTGGCGGTCGACGATCTGCTCGGCGATGGCGGGAACGGGGAAGTGCTCCAGGGCACGACGCGCATCCCCGTTCGGGTCTCCTGCCTGCAAACGCCGGGCCATCACGGTGTCGAGGGCCACGCCTGATACCACGCCGAGCTGGCCGGCAAGAGAAACCGCTCTGGCAAGTTGCCAACCCGAGACGCCGACCCCCATGCCACCCTGGATGATCGGCGGCAGGTATGGTCCCGCGTCGCTCTCCTCGAGCCGGCCACGCAGAGGCGACTCTGTAGAGGTCATGGGCCCGACGCTAGCCTCGATCATTCGTGTGGCCCCCTGCTGATGGCAGTTGCGTCGGCGAGTTGGCGGTCGTGATCCATCTCGTCGACCGGACCGCATCGTGAGCGTGACGGGCCCCGGGGTGGTGATTCGGTTTCGGATGTAACGCCCTGCAGCAGTGCTTTCGGGTCGGGCGTTCTGACCCACCCGGTCAGGGGATGGCCGCCCGAAGTTTGACGAAGGCGTTGGAGAGATCGTTCGCCCAAGGCCAGGTCTTGTCCAGTCTCAGGACGAGCCCCCGGCTCCGGTGGACGAGCAGTGCGGCCACGTGGAGAACCCGGTAGCGCATGGTCTTCGGCTCGGCCTTGGCCAGCGCCCCCTCGAAGCAGACCATCTGGCTCCAGGCCAGGAGTGCACCAGCGATGAGGCTGATGGTCACCCAGGCTTCGTTGCGGACGAAGGGGTCGAAGGGCAGATTGGCGAGACCGCAGTCCTTCCAGTTCCTGATCCGGTCCTCCACCCGGGCGTGTCCCCGGTGGCGGAGCTCGAGGGCACAGACGTCGGCCCCTTTCGTGTTGGTGATGAAGCAGGTGTGCCGGAAGCCTTCCGAGGTATCGAAGAGCGTCAGCTGGGCCCCGGGGTGGGGACGCTCTCGTCGCATGAGCAGCCGGGTGTCCTGCGGCCAGGCGAAAAGCGGGATCAGGTCGGTCAGCTCTGCCACCCAGGCACCGTCCCGGACGGAGCCGTCGGTTTCCGTGGCCTGGATCCAGTCCTCTTCTTGGACCAGGAGCATCGCGTCACGTACTCCCTGGTCGATGGGGAATCCGATGGAGAAGTCGCAGTTGGCAGCAACGGTGGCCTCCACGAACCCGTGGGTAGCCCCGGCGGCGTCGGCCCGCACCAGGATCGGGTGGGTGACGAGGGCCGGGTCGTCGTCTGTGAAGTGGCCGGTCTGGTACTCCTCGGGCAGCCCCGACAGTGCCCGGTGGAGGAGTGTGATGTGGTCGTCGGCGTCGTTGGCACCGGCTCTCCCCGGACGCAGCAGGGCGGCCACAACCCCCGCTGACACCACCTCGATATCAAGTAGGCACATTCCACCGATCCCGACCAGAACATCCTTCGCAGTCAGTTTGTCCCGCACCCATTGAGGTATCAGGGTCGAATTCAGGCTGACCAGTATCCGCACACGACCCGGTCTGGTCTCAATTTCCATCCCCTCAGCCTTCAGGCGTACGTAGCCATCGACCACGTCGACCAGCGGCGCGCCTGCGACGTCGGAAATCTTGGCGTTAAGCAAAAGGATCTCCTAGTCCTTGACTACGAACGCGAGCCTGTGTCGCTCGGCGAAGTCGAACACGACGAGCCCCGAATCTCCCTGCACTGCGATCGACCCCAGCAGGACCTTCGGGGCCGGACCCGGGTCGACATACACGTGAGCCGTAGTTGTGGCGTTCTGAGGAATCCCCTTCCAGGCATACAGGCCGTCGTCTGAGATCTGGAGGACACCACGGTCGACGCTGTCGTGGCAGCTTGCGCACAGGGCGATCATGTGAGCTTCGTCGTGTGTCTGGTACGCGTGCCACTCTTGGATGTGATGGAACTCAACGAGCCTGTTGGGCTGCCGACATAACTCGGTTGACCTGGGTCAACTGCACCCTGATCGGCGCCACTTCCCACGCTGTTGCTCTTGATTTCCCACATTGTTGTAGGCGCAACTAGTTGTGGATAATCCCTGGCGGCAGATCCGGATGACAATTTCGGCACCCACAGGTGACGTCCCTCCTCCGGGTCACGCCACCGAAACGCCGATCTATTGACGTGGAGGCTGACAAGTGTTTGTCTGGCGTGCGGAGGAACGCCGAGCCAGGGGGAAGCAGATGGCGGCGATGAGCACGGGGGCGGGAGGCGAACTCGTCCCCGGCCACAAAGCAGGAGGATCGGCCACCGGTATCCGGCGGCTGTGGGATCGCAAGCTCAACCACTACCCCGAGCCTCGCGCCCGGGCCGGCTACCTGGCCGTGGTCGTCCTGTCCTCGATCGTCTGCTACTACCAGCAGTACGTAGGAGGGGCCGTGGCCCCCTCGGTCCTGGCCCACTTCCAGATCTCCTTCCGCTACTACCTGACGGTGGTGGTGATCGCCAGTGTGGCGGGCGCCGTATCCTCCCTCCTGGCCGGCCTGGCCGATCGGTGGGGCCGCGCCAATCTGGTCGTGTCGGGCCTGTTGGTCGCCAGTCTGATCACGGCGTTCGGCATTCCGTCGGCACCCAACGCGACCTGGTATGCGATCTGCATCGCCGCGGTGGGATTCGTCGAGGGAATGGTGTTGGTGGCCACTCCTGCCCTGGTGCGTGACTTCTCTCCCCAGGTTCGACGTGGGACAGCCATAGGACTGTGGACACTGGGGCCGGTCATCGGCAGCCTGATCGTGTCGGAGGTGGCCTCCAACACGCTCGACCACCTGAGCGCCTGGGAAGACCAGTTCCACATCGCCGGGATCACCGGACTCGTCGTGTTCGTGCTGGCCCTGCTCACACTGCGGGAGCTCTCCCCAGCCCTGCGCGACCAGGTCATGGTCTCGGTACGCGAGGAGCGGGCCCTCATCGAGGCCCGGGCCCGGGGAATCGACCCGGAGGCGGCCCTCCGGCACCCCTGGCGCCAGATGGTGGGCATCGACATCGTGGTGCCGGCGCTCGGCGTGAGTCTCTTCCTTCTCATCTACTACGCCGCGGTCGGGTTCTTCGTCATCTACTTCAATTCGGTGTTCGGCTTCAGCCAAGCCAGTGCCAACGGGTTGGGCAACTGGTTCTGGGCGGCCGACGCGGTCACCGTGGTGGTCATCGGCATTGCCTCGGACCGTATCGGTGTGCGAACGTCGATACGAGATCGGCGGCGGGCTGGCGACCGAGGAGATCCTCTTCCCAGGGCACTACTCGAACCCGCACGCCATCTACCACATGATGGTCGACTACATGCCGCCGCTGGCCGATCTGGGGCTCGACCGGCACGGTCTGACGTTCGTGTCGCCCAACGCCCAGACCGCGGCCGTGTTCGAGGACGGGTCCTCACTCCTGTTGTGTCGCATGCTCGAGGACACCAAGGACTCGATAGCGAAGTTTTCGGATCACGACTCGGTCACCTTCGGCCGTGTCATGCGCCTCTGGCGGCGCATCGTGGAGGAGCTGGTGGCGCCGGCCACCTACATCCTGCCGGTGGCGCCACTCGATCTGATCGAGGCCATGGAGAGCACGGGCATCGGTCGGGACCTGCTCGAGGTCACCGAGAAGAGCACGATCGAGGTCATTACCGAGCTGTTCGAGCACGAGAAGGTGCGCTCACTGCTCCTGTACGTGGCCTGCATGTGGGGCCTCGATCCCGAGGAGACCGGCCTTGGCTTCATGGTGCCGCTTCTCGTCGACCGCACGATGAACAAGGCCCTGTGCTACGGCGGCTCGCACCGTCTGGCGGCGGCGCTCGGGCGGGAGGTTCTCCGCAACGGGGGCACGATTCTCGACACCGCGGAGGTCGAGCAGATCCTGCTCGACGGCAACGGGGTCACGGGGGTGGAGCTGGAGGACGGCCGGATCATCGAGACCGACATCGTCCTGTCCAGCCTCGACCCTCATTCCACCTTCTTGGACCTGGTGGGGCGAGAGCACCTCAGCCGTTCGATGACCCAGTCCGTGGACGGGTGGGAGTGGGAGAAGTGGAGCTTCTTCACCACCCACATCGTGACCTCGGGCGCTCCCCACTACGCCTGCGACGACCCCTGGGTCGACAAGGCCTTCATGACGGTGCTCGGTCTTGAGGACACCGAGCACCTCCTCGCGTGGTGGGACAACGTGAGCGCGGGACGCATCGACGGGCCGGTGATCGGGCACGCCACCTGCGAGACCCTCTACGACCCCACTCTGTCGAGGGTGCCCGGCCACGAGGTCGGGTTCCTCCAGATCCACGCCCCGTTCGACCTCGAAGGCGGATGGGATTCCCGGCGTGAGGAGATCGGCGATCTCGTAGTCGACCGATGGCGGCGGGCCGCACCCGATCTCGAGGTGCTCATGCGCCATTCCGAGACTCCGGTCGACATCGCCACCCGCCTTCCCAACATGCGACGGGGCTCGATCAAGTACGGTGCCTACAACCCGCTCCAGATGGGCTCGATGCGGCCGAACGACGAGTGCTCGTCGTCGCGCACCCCCATCGACGGCCTCTACGTATGCGGCGCCTCAACCTACCCGGGGGGGCTGATCATCGGCGGGCCCGGCTACATCGCCGCCAACATGGTGGCCGAGGACGTCGGGGTCGAGAAGTGGTGGCGCGAACCCGACTACATCGCCAAGTACCGCCACACCTACCTGCAAGAGCCGACAGGCGTCTGAGCCGGGCTCGGGCACACCTCGGGAGGCCACCTTGTCCAGGGACACCTACGACGCCATCGTCGTCGGCGCGGGGCACAACGGACTGTGCCTGGCCGCGTACCTCCAGCGGGCAGGGCTGTCGACGCTCGTCGTGGAGCGCCGTCACGAGGAAGGCGGCGGCCTGAACACCGAGGAGCCGGTGCTACCCGGCTTCCGGTTCAACATGCACGCCAACTACATGGAGTTCTTCGACATCATCCCGATGATCCGGGACTTCGCCCTCGACGAATCGGGTCTGCGGTCGATCAAGCCGGCGAACCAGTGCGGCATCGCCTTCGCCGACGGCCGACCCCCCATCGTTCTGCATCGCAAGGACCTCCTCGACAAGACCCACGCCAGCATCGCCCGCTACTCGAAGGCCGACGCCGACCTGTACGTCGAGCTCCAGCGCCGCACGATGGACTTCGGGGACCTGCTCGCCATCGGTATCTACAACCCTCCCTTCGAGGGGATGATGGAAGGCCAGGCGGCCCTGATCGAGTCCCTCTTCTCCGACCTCGGCATCACTGCGGCCGACGCGGTGAAGACGGCCAAGGTCATGATCGACGAGCTCTTTGGGACGCCCGAGCTGCGGACCCTGCTCTACCGCGCAAGCGTGGAGTTCGGTGTGTCGATCGACCTGCCCACCTCCGGCGCGCAGGTGCTCACCGCGCTGATGTGGATGATCGGGAACTGGCAGCTGACCAAGGGGGGCACCCACACCCTGGCCAAAGTCATGACCCAGGCGTGCTATCGCGAGGGCGTCGATCTGCTCGAGAACGCCATGGTGGAGCGCATCGTCATCGACGGAGGTCGGACGGTAGGCGTGGTCGTGCGGGGCAGGGAGATCCGAGCCACCAAACTGGTGGCATCGAACGCCGACGTGCGTCAAACGCTCCTCGACCTCGTGGGCGAGGAGAACCTCAGCCCGCTGTGGGCCAAGCGGGCAAAGAACTTCCGGTACGGTCCCAGCCACGTGCTGGCCACGCCGATGTTCTGCCTGCGCGAGCCCCCAGCCTACCGATCGGCCCGCTGGGACGCCGACATCGACCGCTGCTTCTACACGATCGTGGGCTACGACGGTCCCGACGACGCTCTGCGCTATATCCGAGACGCCTACTCGGGTCGGCTGCCGGCGCCCGCAGCAGGCACCTGGCTTAACTCGCTGTGGGACCCGTCGCAGGCGCCCCCCGGCATGCACGCGGCCACCGGGTGGTACTTCTTCCCCCCCGCCGGGTCACTCTCGGCCGGGGAGTGGGACGAGGTGCGGGCCACCTTCAACGACCGCTTCCTCGCCCGGTGGCAGGAGTTCGCGCCCAACATGACACCCGACAATGTCATCGCCCAACGCCTCTACACACCGGACCAGATGGAACAGAAGAACCTGATGTGGGAGGGCGACTTCTCGAATGGCGAGATGGCCCTCGACCAGCTCGGAGTCAACCGACCCTTCCCCGAGGCCTCCGACTACCGTACGGAGATCGACGGGCTCTACTTCTGCGGCCCCTCGACGTATCCGGGCGGCGGCGTCCACAGCGCCTGCGGTTACAACGCCTACAAGGCCATCGCCGCCGATCTCGGGCTCCCGAGCCCGGGTGGCAACGCCCGCCCGTACTGAGACCGTCACCTGAACCGCCGAGATCTCTCTAGAACAGCCCGCTCGTGGGTTGACCCGGAGGCGGGGGACTCCTGTGACGCAATCGTCGGACCGTCGACAACGACTCGGCCGACCTGGGGGCGTAGGCTACCCACAGCAAAAAGACGGTCGGGTTCGAGCTGGCCGGCGACGCCGGCCGATGAAGGAGCGTTCCATGGTTGACGACACGTACGACGTCATCGTTGTGGGAGCCGGACCCGGCGGCCTCGCCTGCTCCGCTCGTCTGGCCCACCGGGGCATGCGCGTCCTGCTCGCCGAGCGGTCGGAGCACGTCGGCGGCAAGGCCGTCCGCGGCGAGCGCGACGGCTTTCGCTACGAGCTCGGGCCGAAGCTGCAGGTCCCGGCACAGGGTCCCGCCTTCGCTGAGCTGTTCGCAGAGCTCGGGATCTCGGACAAGCTCCGCCAGCTCACGCTGAACGGCGTGATACAGGCCTACCGGCCCGCGGGGGAGACTGAGTACCGGATGAAGGTCAGTGAAGGCGACCAGTCGTCTGACGGCACCGAACAGTTCGACCTCTGGGGCCTCGACGACGACGAACGCCGCCGGGCGACCGAGATCATGGGCGAGATGGTCTCGCTCACCGGTCCGCAGCTCGACGAGCTCGACGACGTGTCGATGAAGCAGTACCTCGAACGCTTTCCTGACATCCCCTTTGCCCTGTGGAACTACATGGGAATGCACTCGAACGCGTCGCTTGCGGAGCCCTTCGACCAGGTCGCTGCGTCCGAGCAGGTCAAGATCCTCCAGCAGCTCGCCTTCCAGGGCGGCGCCGCCTACTACGAGGGTGGCTTCGGCCGGATGCTCGATGACCTCGCTGACAGGTTCGTCGAGCTCGGCGGTGATCTGCGCACCGGTGTCTCGGTCGATCGGATCGACATCGCCGACGGATGCGTCAAGGGCATCACCACGAGTGCCGGCACCTTCACTGCGGCGGCTGTCGTGAGCGACGCCGGCATCCAGCCGACCATCCTGAAGCTCGCCGGCGCCGAGCACTTCCCGGACGAGTACGTGGAGTACGTCCGCAAGCTCGAGCCCGGCTGGGGCTGGGCGAGCATCCGCTACTATCTGTCGCGCAAGGTTCTCGATGCATCCATGGCGATGATCTACTCCGACGACACCTGGTACACGACGGAGCGCTACGACCGGCTTCGCCGCGGCGAGTGGGACGACGACGTCATCGTCTTCCTCACGATCCCTGGCAACCTCGATCCGTCGATGTCTCCGCCCGGCAAACAGTGCATCGTGAGCGGGTCGATATGCTCCCCCGATCCCGAAGCCGCCGAGATCGAGGACATCTACCGGCGCATCGACGCGACGATCGGAAAGATCTTCCCGGAGGTGATGGAGGCGGTCGAGCACCGCGTCACCGAAGGGCCCCGCGAAGTATCACAGCACACCCGCGACTCCGCCGTTCCGGGCGCCGGCGGCGAGTGCGTGGGGATCGGCCAGATCGTGGGGCAATGCGGTACGCATAAGCCGTCGCCGATCACGCCGGTGCAGGACCTGTACATCTGCGGGGCCGACGCGGGCTTCGAGGGCATGGGGACGCACCAGGCCTGCGGTTCGGGGATGCGCGTCGCGGCCATCGTCAACGAGCGCCTCACGCACCCCTCGTTGCGGTGAAGGCGAGACGGACCCGCGCCGTGCGCTTGAGCCGCCGCCTAGCCTCAACACCGTTCAGTTAAGGTCACAATGATGTAGTTTGTGGTCATGCCTCGTGCGGGATGGGTGAAGCCGGTTTCTGACCGCCCGTAGCGTCCGAATACGCCATCACGCGCTTCATCAGGGACTCTGCAAGGTGCAGATCGTCGCGGCTACCGTCGACTCGATGCGAGGGAACCGGGTCGGTGGCCAGCTGTGGGCCTTCGTCTACCTGGCTGTCCGTCAGCTGTTCGAGTTAGTCCTCCTGTTCTTCCGAAGCGGCCAGTCCAAGGTCGTCGAACTCCTCGCCCTGCGCCACGAAGTGGAAGTACTTCGGGCCAGGGGGCGACGGCCCAGTTGTGCCGACTCGACAAAGAAGGCCACCAGGTCGCGGATCGACTCCTCACTCGGCCGGGGGGCGTAGCCGAGCTCGGTGGCTGCCTTGGAGCCGTCGAAGAGGGGGCTGGCGATG
>Ga0208079_1000168_pt1 | contig 36847 bp, 32 predicted proteins | sample NGESurdeep092012_5_FD_184474 | JGI IMG/M metagenome (GOLD analysis project Ga0208079, IMG submission 184474) | Arctic peat soil microbial communities from Barrow, Alaska - NGEE Surface sample 210-2 deep-092012 (SPAdes) | ecosystem: Environmental > Terrestrial > Soil > Wetlands > Peat ... | reverse complement strand
AAACCACAGTCCTGCCGCTCCAGCCCAAAACCTTTGCCTCAGAAGGAGAAACCCCAGCTCAAACCCGTTCGGTGACCCACATTCATGCCGGAAGACCCAGGGTTAGGACCGCCGCTCGACGGCCCCGGAGAGGCCCTCCTGGCCACCGCCGAACCCGTCTGGGTACCGGGCTGGGTGGCCGGGAGCCTGGGCTTACGCATGCTGCAGCGCCAGGACGGGGATCGTGCGGACTCCGGCCGCCTTCCTGGCGTACTCCGCGAAGGCAGGGTAGCGGCGCGCCTGCTTGTCGTACACGCGCTCGCGTTCGTCACCCATGAGCTCGCCGACCGTCGCTTCATAGGTCTCGGTTCCCACCTCTACCCGGGCATGACCTGCTGACTTGAGGTTGTGGTACCAGTCCGGGTTGGTGGCGGCGCCCGCCTTTGTTGCGAACACATAGATGGTCTTTGCGTCACGCTCATCAGCCAGATACATCATCGGGGTCACATAGTCGCGTCCACTCTTGCGGCCCCGGTGGTGGACCAGCGTGATGGGCGCCCCCTCAAACGCGCCGCCCACCCGGCCCTGGTTGGCCCGAAAGGCCGTGATGGTCTTGGCGTTCCAGTCATTGGTTACCGTCATGTCGCTGTCCGCCTCTTGTGGCCTCGATGCTGTATAACACCGAGCCGGCGTGGGTACTTCCGCCGGCCGTCGTGCGGTCCGCGTCACCATGGCAGTGTTGGCCCATGCTGTTGCGCGATCCGGTCCACCTGGTCAGCCCTCGTGCGGTCCCCTACTGGACGGTGCGGGCGCTGCCGCTGTGGATTATCGTGCTGGCGGCGGAGCTGCTCTGGTTGTCGAGCCCCCGGGACCACTTCTTTGTGCGCGTCGTAGTCCCGGCTCTGACGGTCGTGTTGGCCGCGGCGCACCTCATCGTCATGCCGCGCTGGCGCTTCCGGGTTCATCGCTGGGAGGTCACCTCGACGGCTGTCTACACCCAGTCCGGCTGGCTTCGGCAGGAGCGCAGGATCGCTCCCCTCTCGCGGGTCCAGACTGTCGACACCGAGCGTGGGCCGCTGGAGCAGCTGTTCATGCTGGCGAATGTCACCGTGACGACGGCGTCGGCGGCCGGGCCGCTGCGTATCCACGGGCTTGACTCCGCCACGGCCGAGGCCTTGGTCGCCGAGCTCACCGAGGTCACCAGCCACAGCCAGGGCGACGCGACGTGAGCCGGCCCGATCCTGAACAGAATGACTCCTGGCGCCGGCTGAGCCCGCGGATGTTGCTGGTTCACCCCGTGCGTGAGTTAGGCCAGGCGATCCCCGCACTGGTAGGCGTGGTCCTGGCGGGCCGCGCGATGGGCGACGCACAGACGTGGTGGCTAGGTCCTGCCGGTGTTGGCGTTGTCGTGGCGGTCAGCGTGCTGCGATGGATGACCACCCGATACCGGATCACCCCTGAGCAGGTCCAGCTGCGCACGGGTCTGGTGCGGCGCAAGACCATCGCCACCCCGGCGGACCGGGTGCGTTCCGTGGACGTGACTGCCTCCGCACTGCACCGGGTCCTGGGGTTGGCGAAGGTGGAAATCGGCACGGGTGGCCATCACCGGGGGCGCGGGCTGGAACTGGACTCGCTGACGCAGGCCCAGGCGGCAGCGCTGCGCGCCGAGCTCCTCCATCGCGACATGGCGGCCTGTCAGGACACCACGCGCGCCTCGTTGCGTGCAGAGCCCTCCGCGGTGGCTGTGCCCGGGGACCATGACAGCGAGCTCGAAAACGACACAGGGTTGGACCAAGAGACCGAGCTGGCGCGGATGGACCGACGGTGGGTGCGCTTCGCGCCGTTCACGATGTCGGGGGTTTTGGGTGCTGCCGCGATCTTGGGCATCGGCTCACGACTTGTCAACCAGTCCGGTGTCACCGCCGGGGATGTGGGGCCGATCAGGGGAGGCCTCGACTATGTTGAGCGAAACCCGATCTGGCTGGACGTCCTGCAGGGGCTGGCCGCGCTCGTGGTCTTCGTCACGGTGCTGTCGATCGGCGGTTACGCCCTGTCCTACTGGGGCTTTCGCCTCACCCGGCATTCCCGCGGCAGCCTTCACATCACCCGTGGGCTGCTCACGACCCGGGACGTCAGCATCGAGGAACGAAGACTGAGAGGGATCGAGCTCGCAGAGCCACTGCTGCTGCGGGCCGCGCACGCGGCGCGGCTCAGCGCAGTCACGACGGGCCTGAAGTCCAGGAGCGGCGCAGATGGCGGCAGCTCGATGTTGTTACCGCCGGCACCACGCTCGGTCGCCAGGCAGGTTGCAGCTGCGATCTTGCGGGACCCGGCTCCCGTGGAGGTGGCCCTGACCGCCCACGGCCCGGCCGCTCGGCGTCGTCGGTTCACGCGCGCCCTGCTGGCTGCGTCGGTCCTGATCATTGCGGCCGGTGTTGCCGTCTGGCGGGGCGCTGCGCCATGGCTTGTCTGGGCAGCCTTGGTCAGCGTGCCAGCCGCCGTCATGCTTGCCGAGGATCGCTACCGATCCCTGGGGCATGCCATCGCCGGCAGCTTTCTGGTCACCCGCGCGGGCTCGCTCTATCGGCGTCGTGACGTGCTCCAGTGCGAGGCCATCATCGGTTGGAACGTGCGTCAGACGTTCTTCCAGCGTCGTGCCGGGCTGGCGAGGCTGACGGCAACCACGGCGGCAGGCAGACAGCGGTATGCCGTCAGGGACGTGCCGCTTGTCTTGGCGCTGCCTCTGGCACACCGTGCGGTGCCAGGGCTGCTGGACGACTTCCTCACACCCGCTCCCGGGACGCCGGATCTAGATCCAGCTGGGCAGCCACATCCGCATCTGCCACTGCGATAACGGGATGACCTGCGCGGTGTAGATGGGGTAGAAGAAAGCGAAGCAGGCGACGCTGGCGACCACGAAGACCCCGGCGCCCAGAAGGCCGAGCCGGCGGTGACGAGGCGAGGCGTTCGGTCCGCCGATGCCGAGCCCGAGAACGTAGACCACGGCGAGCACCACGTACGGCACGAAGGCGACCTCGTAGAAGCTGAAGATGGTGCGCTGCTGGTAGTTGAACCAGGGCAGGTACCCGGCGGCCAGACCTGCCAGGATCGCGCCGGCTCGCCAGTCGCGGTGCAGGGCCCACATGAACAGCAGGACGAAGATCGCGATCGTGGCGCCCCACCACAGGGTCGGGGTGCCGATCGAGGTGATCGCCTTGGCGCACTGGGCCACGACGCAGCCCTGCTGGCCCTTCTTGGGCCCCTGGTAGTAGAAGGAGGTTGGCCTGCCCTGGATCAGCCACGACCACGGGTTGGTCTTGTACGGATGGAACGAGGTCACCCCGATGTTGAAGGCATACATCTCCTGGTGGTACTGCCACAGCGAACGCAGGGAGTCCGGGACCCACGCGAAGGTCGTTGCCTTGTTGGTCACCGCCCACTGCCGGTCGTAGGAGTCCTTGGCGATGAACCAGCCGGTCCAGGAGGCGAGGTAGACGGACACTGTCAAAGAGACCATGAGCACACCGGCGTACAGCCCGTCCAGCACGACGGCGCCCACCCACCAGCGGCGCACCCCGGCGGCGCGGCGCGCGCCCATGTCCCAGAAGACGGTCATCAGGCCGAAGACCGCCAGGAAGAACATCCCGGACCACTTCGTGCCCGTCGACAGCCCCAGGCAGATGCCGGCCACCCAGAGCCAGGGACGCCAGCCGAGCCACGGACCGTACTTCATCGGGTCGCGCTGGGTTTCCTCGAGCCCACCGCCGTGGTGGGCCGCTGCCAGCGCCCCCACCTTGCGCGCCAGCAGCTCGCGGGAGTGGTCTCGGTCCAGGAGCAGGGCGCAGAATGCGGCGAACGCCCAGAACATGACGATGAGGTCCAGCAGACCGGTCCGCGAGTGGACGAAGTGCTGGCCGTCGAAGGCGAGGAGGATGGCGGCGATGGTGCCCAGCAGCGTCGAGCCGAACATGCGCCGGGCCGCGCGGCCGATCATCAGGATCGAGATGGTCCCCAGCAGGGCCACTGAGAACCGCCATCCGAACGAGCTGGTGTAGCCGAAGAGGTGCTCGCCGAACCCGATGATCCACTTGCCGACCGGCGGATGGACCACGAGGTCGCCCTCGGTGCCGAAGACGTTCGGGGTGCCTTTGGTGAACAGCGCGTCCGGGCTCTTGATACTGGCGGAGACTCTGCGCTCATAGCCGTACAGGAACATGGAGACGCCCTGTTTGACGTAGTACGTCTCGTCGAACACGAGTTCATGGGGTTGGCCGAGGTTCCAGAACCGCAGGAAACCGCCGACCGCCGCCACAATCGAGGGTCCCAACCAGCCCCACAACGTGTCAGTGGGCCGGTATCCGAGCAGCCGCGAGCGCAGCTGCTCGGTGGGGGTCATGGCGAACATCGTAGGCAGCCCGGCGGCACGCGTGCGAACCTGCCCAACGCGAGGCTCCCGCGGCAGTGACGCGTGTCGAGACCGGGTGGGCCGAGAACTGAGAGGATCGACAGCGTGACCCAATCCTTAGCAGGCGTCCTGATCCTGGCCGCAACCCCGATCGGCGACCCCAGGGACGCCGCCCCGCGACTCACCCAGGAGATCGCGACCGCTGACGTGGTCGCGGCGGAGGACACCAGGCGGTTCACCCGTCTGTGCCGCTCGCTGGAGGTCAAGCCGTCGGGTTCGGTCGTGAGCTACCACGAGCACAACGAAGCGACCCGCACCGCCGACCTGCTGCACCGGTTAGTGGGTGGGGCACGTGTTCTTGTGGTCACCGATGCCGGAATGCCGTCAGTGTCTGATCCCGGTTACCGCCTTGTCGTCGCGGCGGTCGAGGCCGGTGTGAAGGTGACCTGCGTGCCTGGTCCCAGTGCAGTCCTGATGGCGCTTGCGGTGTCCGCACTGCCGGTGGATCGATTCTGTTTTGAGGGGTTCCCGTCGCGCAAGACCGCGGAGAGGCTGCGCTCGTTCCAGGCGCTGGCGCGGGAGAGACGAACGCTGATCTTCTTCGAGGCACCGCACCGTCTGGACGCGACCCTGGCGGCGATGGCTGAGGCGTTCGGCCCTGATCGCCCGGCTGCGGTGTGCCGGGAGCTGACCAAGACGTATGAGGAGGTCAAGCGGGGCGCTCTGGCCGACCTGGCTGCGTGGGCGGCGGCCGGGGTCAAGGGTGAGGTCACCGTGGTGGTCGGTGGGGCGCCAGCTGAGGTGATCGACCCCGAGAGCGCCGTGGCTGCGATACAGGCTCGGGTTGCCGCTGGCGAGCGGCTGAGGGACGTGTGCGCGGAGGTGGCCGCAGCGACCGGACTACGGCGCAACGATCTGTACAACGCGGCGCTGGCCGCCCGACCATGACGTGGCCAGGAAGAGCGGACCGAACGTGGGGCGGATTCTCAGCTCTGCGAGGTCACCAGTGTGGCCACCTGGGCGGCCGCCGCCCGCAGCGCCGGGTCGGTGTTTGAGGAGGGGCCATGGACGAAGCCTGCCTCGGCCACGACGATGACCGCGCCCGTCTGGACGGAGGCATACCCGGAGTCCGGCATCGTGCTGGGTGCACCCGGGAAGGTCCTGCCCTCGCGCAGCAGGTCGTTGAGATTGCCGGTTCCGGTGGCGTCCAGGACCTGCTTGACCGATGCGGCTGCTTCGGCTGAGGCCATCTGTATCCGTGAGACGACAAAGACGGTCGGGCGTCCCGTGACCTGTCCGGTGGCCAGGAATCGCGTTGCCTTCACACAGTTCTGGTTCCTGAACGAGCTCTGCGTCGTGCCGTGCGAGTGTGTCGCGCAATCGGTGATCACGTCGCTGACCTGTACGGCGTAGACCGCTGGCGCGGACCTGCCGGTCGGGGACGGGGGGCTCGCGTGGGAGCTGCCGGGGCGTGAGAGTGCGAAGCCGCCCACGATCAGGGCGATGGCTATGGCGGCCCCGGCCACCATGAGGCCTCGGGAAGGCTGGCGCGTCGTGGGACCAGCGGGCTGCGGGCCAGACTGGGTCCCGGGTGGTCGATCACGGGGGGCAAGCGGCGCAGCGGGCATCGGGGGCTGCTCAACGGTCACCTCGGGACTGGCTGCAGACGAGGGGCCCCCTCTGGCGTCGCGCTGGTTGGTTCTGCGCACCAGCTCTGCAATGTGAGCGGCGGAGTTCTCGGCGTCGGAGCTGGAGCCTGAGGTCGCCGAGGCGTCGCGCGGTGCCCCGCCTGGGGAGTCCTTGCGTTTGCTGGTATCTCGATCGAAGGGGGACATCGCTGTCCAGCATGCCTGCCCACAGGGCTCTTCTCCAACTCCGGGCAGATCCAGACGCGCTCAGCGGCCGACCCAGCGGTACTCGACTTCCGGCCGTCCGGTACCGCCGTACCGCGAGGCCCGGACCACCAGAGCGCAGTCGGCGAGATGCTCGAGGTAGCGGCGCGCCGTCACCCGCGACGCGCCCACCGCCGCAGCGACCTCGCTGGCCGACAGGCCCTCAGCGGACGGTCGCAGGGCCGTGACGACCGCGTCCAGGGACTTCTGGGCTCATCCCCTTGGGCAGACTGCCTGAGTCGCTTCCCCGCAACGTGGCCAGCACGCGGTCGACTTCCCGCTGGCTGATGGCGACGTCGCCGGCGAGCTGCTGGCGGTATGCGGCGTACCGCTCGAGCTTGTCCCTGACCGCCGCGAAGGTGAACGGCTTCAGCAGGTACTGCACGATGCCCAGGGAGACGGCGGCGCGCACCACCTCCAGGTCGCGGGCCGATGTGACGGCGATGACGTCGGCCCGGTGTCCGGCGGTACGCATCGCCCGCACGACATCCAGGCCGTGCATGTCGGGCAGGTACAGGTCCAGAAGCACCAGGTCGATCCCTGAGGACGGGGCGCCCAGCGCCCGGATCGCCCCGGCACCGTCGTGCGCCGTTGCGCGGACAACGAAACCACGGACCCGCTTGACGTAGGCCACGTGCGCGTCGGCGGCCACGGGCTCGTCCTCGACGATCAGCACCCCGATTGCTTTCATGGCGCGACCGCGACGGGCAGCGGGAACCGGACTGTGAACACGGCGCCGACCAATGTTGCGCCCACAAAAGAGGCGTCGTGGATCACCGCGTCGTGCAGCACCGTGTGACCCAGGGTCGGGTCGTCGGCGCTGCCGACCTGGACGGAGCCGTTGTTGCGGTGGGTGATCTGGCCGACCAGCGCCAGACCGAGGCCGTGCCCGACCAGCCGATTGTCGGACTTGGTCGACCAGCCGCGGGTGAAGGCGCGCGCAGCCGAGGCACCGTCCAGGCCCGGGCCGCTGTCGCTGACCCGCAGCACCAGGGTGCCGGCGATGTCATGGCCGGGTGGCGCGTCCTCGATCCAGCTGGAGAATCCCACCCGGCGCGGTCCCGGCGCCGCGGCGGCCGCGTCGATGGCGTTGTCGAGCAGGTTACCGACCACGGTGACCAGGTCGCGGGCGGGGATGACGCTTTCGGGAATATTGCTGGCCGGGTCCACCTCGAGCGCGACGCCGCGCTCGTTGGCCTCGGCGGCCTTGCCTAGCAGCAGCGCGGCCAGGACCGGCTCGTCGACGGCGCCGACGACCAGGTCGGTGAGCTGTTGGGCCAGGGCGAGCTCGGCCGTGGCGAAGGTCCACGCCTCTTCGGTGCGCCCCAGCTCGATCAGGCTGATCACGCTGTGCAGCCGGTTGGCTGCCTCGTGGGCCTGTGAGCGCAGTGCCTCAGCAAGCCCGCGGGCCGAGTCCAGCTCACCGGTCAGTGCCAGCAGATCCGTGTGGTCACGCAGCGTCAGCACCGTGCCGAGCTCGCGCCCCTCCCAGCGGGCCGACCCCTGGTTGACCACCAGCACCCGGTTCGCGGTCAGATGGATGGCATCGTCAACATCGCGACCGCCCTCCAAAGCCTCGGTCATGGGTGCTGGGAGCCCGAGCTCGTCGAGCCTGCGCCCGGCCCAGTCTGCCGGCAGCTCGAGCAGCCTGCGCGCCTCGTCGTTGGCCAGCAGCAGGTGCCCCTGCAGGTCCAGGAGCACCAGACCCTCGCGCACCGCGTGCAGCACCGCGTCGTGGAACTCGTACAACCGGGCCAGCTCGTCCGGCCCGAGGCCGTGCGTCTGGCGGAGCAGCCGGCGAGATACCAGGGCTGAGCCAGCCGCGGCCAGCAACAGCGCCGCGAGGGCGGCCAGCAACAGCGCGGGCACCTGACGGGAGAGGTCGTGGGCGATGGCAGCGCTTGACGCCGACCGCGACCAGCCCGAGCACCTCTCCGTCGTCGGCCCGCACGGGCCCGACCGCCCGCTCGGACGGGCCCAGGCTCCCGGTATACGTCTCGAGCACCACTTCACCGGAGAGGATCGGCAGCTCGATCCTGTACCTGGCGGTTGGCCCTGTCGGGTACCCGGTGGGGGCCGGGATCATGGTCGTGACGGCCGACAAGATCGAGCGCAAGTACCTGATCTTCGGCGCCACGTGCATCTGGCTGATCGGGATGCTGCTGATTGGGACCTTGGCCGACGGCGTGATCGTGACCATCGGCTCGTTCCTGGCCGCGTTGGCCCTGGGGTCCTACCTCCAGGTGGCCTACACCTTCACCGCCGAGAGACTCCCGACCCGTCTGCGGGCACGGGGTTTCGCTCTGGCTGACGGAGGCGGGCACCTGGGCGGGGCAGTGGGCGCGCTTCTGCTGCCGACGTTGGTGATCGGTACCACGTTCTTCGTCGGGTTCGCCGTCATCGGGTTGACCGGGCTGGTGGCCGGCGTGATCGCCCTGGGCGGTCCAAAGACCAGTGGCCGCTCACTAGAGAAGGTCTCACGATGACCTGTGGGCGGCTCGTCGTGATGGTGGGGCTGGCATTCGCCGGTCGCTGACCGGCCCCGGTGGACGCCGACGGACCCGCTCCCGGAAGGCGCGGGTCCGTCGGTGCGCAGCGGGGCGCTGTTCCAGGTGGGTGCCTAGCGACCTAGGGGTGCGGCGCCTGGGGGCGCGCTCTTAGCGGCGCCCTTGAGGTTGGTCAGGGTCTGGACCATGCCGCGGTGGTTGGTCTTGACCCGTGAGCCGAAGGCAAGGTCAGCCGGCGCGCGGTACCAGACGGGGCGCCGGTCGGTCCATTCCTCAGCGACGGTACAGGTCGAGGCACCGCTGTCGTCGGGAATCAGGAGGTACTCCCAGCGGGCGATCTTCAGCGGCCCGAAGGTGATCTCGAAGGCAAGGCGGCGACCGGGCTCGACGACGGTCACCTCACCCTGGGTCACCCAGCGCACCGACCCGGCCTTGTTGTGGCCCACGAACCGTGCGCCTTCGGCAGCGCTGGTGGCCCCACCGCGCCAGGTGACCCGCTCGCACTCCGGCGACCACTGGCCCATTCGGGGCAGGTCGGCGACGAGGTCGTAGACCAGGTCAGCGGGTGCGTCCACGATCAGGGACTCGCCCAGGTCAGCCATACCCGAATACTTGCACTGCGGGAAACGTCGTTGCCGCGGCCCCATAGGATTCGCCCATGAGCAAGGTCCTGTCTGCTGTTGCCTGGCCGTACGCAAACGGCCCGCGCCACATCGGTCATATCGCCGGATTCGGCGTCCCCTCGGACGTCTTCAGTCGTTACATGAGGATGGCGGGCCATGACGTCCTGATGGTGAGCGGCACCGACGAGCACGGCACCCCGATCCTGGTGGCGGCCGATAAGGCCGGGGTCAGCGCCAAGCAGCTCGCGGACGAGAGCAACCGCGTCATCGTGCAGGACCTCGCCAGCCTCGGTCTGTCCTATGACCTGTTCACCCGCACGACGACCCGCAACCACTATGCCGTGGTCCAGGAGATGTTCAGGACGGTCCACGACAACGGCTACATGGTCGAGCAGACCACGCAGGGCGCGGTCAGCCCGTCGACCGGCCGAACGCTGCCGGACCGCTACATCGAGGGCACCTGCCCGATCTGCGGGTATGGCGAGGCCCGAGGCGACCAGTGCGACAACTGCGGGAACCAGCTCGACCCGACGGACCTGCTAGACCCGCGTAGCAGGATCAACGGCGAGACCCCCAAGTTCATCCAGACCCAGCATTTCTTCCTCGACCTGCCGGCGCTGGCCGAGGCGCTTGGCGAGTGGCTGGACGGGCGTGAGGCATCTGGCACCTGGCGGCCAAACGTCATCAAGTTCAGCCAGAACATCCTCAAGGACATCCGGCCGCGTGCGATGACCCGCGACATCGACTGGGGCATCCCGATCCCGCTGGACGGCTGGCGTGAGCAGCCGACCAAGCGGCTCTACGTCTGGTTCGACGCGGTTATTGGATATCTGTCCGCGTCGATCGAGTGGGCTCGTCGCAGCGGCGACCCGCAGGCCTGGCGCGCCTGGTGGAACAACCCGCAGGCCCTGTCCTACTACTTCATGGGCAAGGACAACATCACCTTCCACTCCCAGATCTGGCCGGCCGAGCTCCTGGCTTACGACGGGCTGGGGGACAGGGGCGGAAGACCCGGACGGTTTGGCCAGCTCCAGCTGCCGACCGAGGTGGTCAGCTCGGAGTTCCTCACGATGGAGGGCAAGCAGTTCTCCTCCAGCCGCGGCGTGGTGATCTACGTCCGCGACGTCCTTGAGCGCTATCAGCCCGATGCCCTCCGGTACTTCATCTCGGCAGCCGGCCCGGAGAACCAGGACAGCGACTTCACCTGGGCCGAGTTCGTCAGGCGCACCAACGGTGAGCTCGTCGCTGGGTGGGGCAACCTGGTCAACCGCACGGCCACGATGATTTACCGGAGCTTTGGCCAGATCCCGGCTGCGGCCGAGCTGACAGCCCCGGACGTGGCTCTTCTGGCGTCGGTCAACCAGAGCTTCTCGACCATCGGGGCCCTGATCGAGGGTCACCGTCAGAAGCAGGCGCTCAGCGAGGCCATGCGCGTGGTGGCCGAGGTCAACAAGTACGTCACCGACCAGGCGCCGTTCAAGCTCAAGGCCGATGACGAACGCGAGCGGCTCGGTACGATCCTGCATGTGCTCGCCCAGGCGGTCAGCGACTGCACGACCTTGCTGAGTCCCTTCCTGCCCCACAGCTGCAACCAGGTTCATGCCGCGATGGGTGGCCTGGGACAGATCGCGCCTATGCCGCGCATCGACGAGGTCGACGACCTGGACGGCGGGGAGAGCTACCTGATCATCACCGGTGACTACTCGGGCACGCCGCGATGGCAGTCCCGCCCTATCACGGCCGGCACCCCGATCTCCAAACCGTCCCCCATCTTCACCAAGCTCGACCCGTCCGTGGTCCAGGAGGAGCTCGCGCGGCTGGTGCTTGCCGGCGACGGCGAACCGACGTGAGTGACTCCGCTCGCGACAGGCCACCGGCCCCGCACCCACTGCCCATCGCGGTGGTCGACAACCACACCCACCTGGACCTCTCCCGGGATGGCAGCGCGGCCCCTGACATCCAGGCGGTGATCGAGGCCGCGACCGCGGCCGGTGTTCCCCGGATGGTCCAGATCGGCTGCGACCTGCCCGGCGCGCGTTTCACCGTCGAGGTCATCGAGCGCTATGGCGCATTGCTGGGTGGGGTGGCTCTGCACCCCAACGAAGCGCCCAGGCTGCACGATCGTGGCGAGCTCGACTCGGCCCGCAGCGAGATCGAGCTGCTCGCCTCCCACCCCCGGGTCCGGGTGATCGGTGAGACCGGGCTGGACTATTTCCGCACCGGCACCGAAGGTGTTGCGGCACAGCAAGACTCGCTGCGCTGGCACATCGACCTGGCCAAGCGCACCGGCAAGACCTTGCAGATCCACGACCGCGACGCGCACGAGGACGTCCTGCGAATTCTGGCCGAGGAGGGGGCGCCGGTGAACACGGTGATGCACTGCTTCTCCGGCGACATCGCGATGGCGCGCGAGTGCGTGCGGCGGGGCTACTTCCTGTCGTTCGCCGGGACGGTGACGTTCAAGAACGCCACCGGCCTGCGCAACGCGCTGGCGGTCACGCCGATGGAAAACCTGCTGGTTGAGACGGACGCGCCATACCTGACCCCTTCGCCGCACCGCGGGGCGACCAACGCGCCCTACCTCATACCCCTGACGGTGCGGGCTATGGCGGCCGTTTTGAGCACGGATGTGGCCTCGTTGTGCACTGCCTTGGCAGCCAACTCGGAGCTGCTCTACGGACCGTGGTGAGCCGGGTCCAGACCCCTGGTCAACCCCGTATGTCGACAAGTGACCTTTGTCACACGTCGTGCGGGTGAGTGTCGTTTGAGTTTGACCTGACCAACCTAGTCGACCATCGTAGAGGGCTGTTGGCCGGGGTCTGCGAGTTCTCGGACGGCGCGCACGGGGGTGCTCGACCGAAGTCGAGCGCCCTTTTTCCTTGAGTGCGCGGCGCTTCTGTCGCATCGATGCCCGGATCGAACTAGCTCTGGAGCGCTGTGAGTTTCCTTTCTGTCCGGCGTACGGCCCAAGCCGCTGTGGTGGTGTCCCTCGTCGCTGGCGCTGTCGGTTTCGCTCACTTCGACAAGTCGGTGACCCTCTCTGTTGACGGTGAGTCCTCTGCAGTCCATCTGTTCGGCAGCACCGTCGGGGACGTGCTGACCCATCAAGGCATCAAGCTGGCGAGCCACGACCTGGTTGCCCCGGCGGTGTCCTCACCGCTGCAGAACAACGAGAAGGTCGTCGTCCGGTACGGCCGTCTGCTCACGGTCACCGTCGACGGTAAGACCCAGCAGTTCTGGACGACGTCGACTACCGTCTCCGGTGCCCTGGCTGAGCTCGGTATCCGTGCTGACTCCGCCAAGCTCTCGGTCTCTCGTGACCAGCCGCTGGGCCGCCCCGGCCTGGTCATGTCTGTCACGACCCCTAAGAGCGTCACGGTGTCCGTGGATGGCAAGACGCTGAAGGCAACGACCACCAGCGCCACCGTCGCCGGCCTGCTCTCCGAGCTCAAGGTGACCGTCGGCGCGAAGGACTTCCTGACTCCGGCACCCGCCACGGCCATTACCAATGGTCTGAAAGTGTCCGTTGGTCGAGTGACCCAGAAGACGGTCGCAGTCACCGAGGCCATTGCCTTCGGCACCCAGCAGCACAACGACGCCACCATCTACGCCGGCACGACCAGCACAGTGACGGCAGGGCAGGCTGGCGAGATGATGGTCAACCACGTGCAGACCTTGGTCAACGGCAAGCTCGAGGGGGACCGGGTTGTGAGCTCGCACGTCGTGACCGCTGCGGTCACCCTTGTTCTGGCAGTCGGCACCAAGTCCCGCCCCGTCCAGCCGGCACCCGCGCCAGCTGCAGCACCGGCACGGGTCTCGTCCGGTGGCGGCTCGACGGCGAACGCGGCGATGTGGGACCGGATCGCCCAGTGCGAGTCCGGCGGCAACTGGGCGATCAACACCGGCAACGGCTACTACGGTGGCCTGCAGTTCGACAGCCAGACCTGGCTGGGCAACGGCGGCGGGCAGTACGCCCCTCGGGCCGACCTGGCCAGCCGTACCCAGCAGATTGCGGTAGCCGACACGGTGTATGCAGCTCGCGGCCTCGCGCCGTGGGGCTGCGCCTGGGCCGCCTGACGCGTTTTCCGCCTAGGCTGCTCGCATGAGTGCCAATGCCGCAGTCGGGTTGCTCGGGGCCGGCCAGATCCGTGATCTGGCCGGCCGCCTGGGTGTACGCCCCACGAAGAAGTGGGGACAGAACTTCGTCATTGACGCCAACACCGTGCGCCGCATCGTGCGCCTGGCGGACCTGGGACCCGGCGACGTCGTGGTCGAGATCGGGCCGGGTCTTGGCTCCCTGACCCTTGCCCTGCTTCCGCAGGTCGCCAGTGTCGTGGCCGTGGAGGTCGATCCCACCCTCGCGAGCGCTCTGCCACAGACCGTGGCTGCGCTCGCACCGGCGTACGGCGACCGCTTGGCAGTCCTTCACGGCGATGCGCTCACGGTGCACAGCCTGCCCGACCCCCAGCCGACGGCATTGGTCGCGAACCTGCCCTACAACATCTCGGTGCCGGTCGTGCTCAGCTTCCTCGAGGCATTTCCCACCCTGCGCCGGGCTCTGGTGATGGTGCAGCTCGAGGTCGCCGAGCGCCTTGCGGCGCCGCCGGGCAGCAAGACCTACGGGATCCCCAGCCTCAAGGCAGCCTGGTACGCCGAGGTGAGGCTGACCGGGACGGTGAGCCGCACAGTCTTCTGGCCTGCCCCGAACGTGGACTCCGGCCTGGTGACACTCATCCGCCGCCAGCCGCCGCGGACACCGGCCTCCCGTAAGGAGGTGTTCGCCTGTATCGACGCCGCCTTCGCTCAACGGCGAAAGACGTTGCGCGCGGCTCTGGCCGGCTGGGCAGGGTCGGCGGCGCATGCCGAGACGACCCTGCGCGCTGCGGGCGTGGACCCCAGGACCCGCGGCGAGCAGCTCGACATCGGCACCTTCGCCGCGATCGCAGCGGCCCGGATGGCCACGGTGGACCGATGAGCTCCGCAGCGACGTCGCTGAAGTGTGTCACGGCACGGGTCCCGGCCAAAGTCAATCTCGAGCTGATGGTCGGCCCGCCGCGAGCCGACGGGTTTCATCACCTGGCGACGGTGTTCCAGGCGGTGGGACTGCATGACGACGTCTGTGCCGAGCCAGCTGAGGACTGGGGTGTCACCGTCAACGGCCCCTATGCCGACCTGGTCCCGGCCGACGGCACCAACCTCGCGATGGCGGCGGCACGTCTGCTGGCCAGTGAGACCGGCATCGACGTCCCGGTCCACCTCACCATCGACAAGGACATTCCCGTCGCGGCGGGCATGGCCGGAGGGTCAGCCGACGCGGCGGGGGCCCTGCTGGCGTGCGATGCGCTCTGGGGCGTGTGGTCCTCGAAGGCTGAGCTGGAGAACCTGGCAGCCGAGCTGGGCAGTGATGTCCCGTTCGCCCTCCTGGGCGGCACCGCGATGGGGTCCGGGCGCGGAGACCAGCTCGCACCGGTGCTCGGGCGAGGCAGATACACGTGGGTGTTCGCCCTCAGCGACGTGGGACTGTCGACTCCTGCGGTCTACGCCGAATGCGACCGGCTGCGCTCCAGCGTTCGGGTGCCCGAGCCGACACCGTCCGAGTCGATGATGACCGCGCTGCGCTCGGGCGACGCCCCGTCCCTGGGGCGCGCGCTGAGCAACGACCTGCAGCCAGCCGCCCTGTCGCTGCAGCCTCAGCTTGAGGACGTGCTGTGCACGGGTATGGACAATGGCGCGCTGGGCGGCATCGTCTCCGGGTCCGGGCCGACGGTTGCCTTCCTGGTCGCCGACACCGAGCGCAGTCTGGACCTGGCCGTTGCCCTGACCGCGTCGGGTGTGGCTGCAGGCGTCAAGCGCGCGGTCGGCCCCGTCCGTGGAGCCCACATCCTCACGGCGGCATCCGGCCCCCGCGGCTCATTCGGGCCAGCAGGGCACACCGGCCCCACGGGACCCAGGAGCAGCTGAACACGATGGCCAATCTCGTCTCCGTCGAGCGCGCGTGCCTGGCGCTCGGCACCACTCAGATACTTGACGGCGTCTCTGTCGGTGTCAGCAGTGGCACCCGGGTTGGTGTCGTGGGACGCAACGGCGGTGGCAAGTCGACCCTCTTGCGGGTCCTTGCCGGCCTGCAGCCGGTGGACGAGGGGCGCGTCACCTCGTCCGGGGCTCTGAGCGTCGCCATGCTGACCCAGGTCGACACGCTAGACCCTGCAGCGTCCGTGCGCAGAGCCGTACTGGGGGACCTGCCCGAGCACGTCTGGGCCGGCGATCCACGCATCCGCGACATCCTGGACGGCCTGCTCGGTGGCATCGACGCACCGGACGTGGGCGGGCTGGAGGCAGTCGTGGGCCCGCTGTCCGGGGGTGAGCGTCGTCGGCTGGCGTTGGCTGGTCTGTTGGCCGCCGATCACGACCTGCTGCTCCTGGACGAGCCGACCAACCACCTCGACGTCGAAGGCGTGGCGTGGCTGGCCGACCACCTCGCCACCAGGCGCACCCGTCCCGGCACTGCCGTCGTGGTGGTCACCCACGACCGCTGGTTCCTGGACGCCGTGGCCACCACCACCTGGGAGGTCGTCGACGGCGGGGTGAACTCCTACGACGGCGGGTACGCGGCGTTCGTGCTGGCCAAGGCCGAGCGCGACCGGGTGTCAGCAGTCACGCAGGAGCGTCGCAGCAACCTGCTGCGCAAGGAGCTGGCCTGGCTGCGCCGAGGTCCGCCCGCACGGTCGACCAAGCCGAAGTTCCGCATCGATGCGGCCAACGACCTGATTGCCGACGAGCCGGCCCCCCGTGACGATGTGTCGTTGGTGCGCTTTGCCACGACCCGGCTTGGCAAGGACGTGGTCGACCTCATCGACGCCAGCGTCACCTTTGGCCAGCGGCGCCTGCTTGACCGGGTGACCTGGCGCCTGGCACCGGGCGATCGCATTGGCATCGTCGGTGTGAACGGTTCAGGCAAGTCCACCCTGATGCGGGCGATCTTCGGGGATATTGCGCTGTCTGCGGGCAAGCGCAAGGTCGGCAAGACGGTGTCGATGGCCTACCTCACCCAGGAGGTCCGCGAGCTCGAGAAGTTCGCCGACTGGCGCGTCATCGGGGCCATCGAGGACGTCAAGGCGTACACCCGGCTGGGTGACAAGGAGGTCAGCGCCAGCCAGCTTGCCAAGCGCCTGGGTTTCAGCGGCGGGCGTCAACAGACCCGCGTGCGCGATCTTTCCGGTGGCGAGCGACGCCGGTTGCAGTTTCTGCGGCTGCTCATGGCCGAGCCGAATGTGTTGATCCTGGACGAGCCGACCAACGACCTCGACATCGAGACGCTGACCTCCATGGAGGATGTTCTTGACGGCTGGGCGGGGACCTTGCTGGTTGTCTCCCACGACCGCTACCTGCTGGAGCGCATGTGTGACCGGCAGGTGGCGCTGCTGGGCGACGGGGCCGTTCGGGACCTGCCCGGCGGAGTCGAGCAGTATCTCGACCTGCGTCAAGCGGCCCGCAGGTCTGCGGCCGCCTCAGGGGCGCCTGCCGGCTCCCGGGGCAACGCTGTGGGGACCCGCACCTCTGCCGATAACGGCTCTGGGCCTGCGGCGCCGCGGCAGACGGCCGCCGAGCTACGTGAGGCCAAGAAGAACATGAACCGGATCGACCGCCGGCTGTCCAAGCTCTCCGCCCAGGAGGACAGGCTTCACGTCGAGATGGCCGCCAAGGCGGCCGACCACACCGCGGTTCTGGCGCTCAACACCGCCCTGCGGGCCATCGTGGACGAACGTGAGACCCTCGAGCTGGAATGGCTTTCGGTCGCCGAGATCGTCGGCTGAACCGTGCCTCAGATCCGGACCGCACCAGACCCGGACCGGATCAGGGCTCGAATGGCGACAGCAGCTGGCGCAGGAGCTCGCAGAGGTGTTCACGCTCGGCCGGTGGCAGCTGATTGAGCAGGATGCGCTCGCGGTCAAGCAGGTCGGCCATGGCGGCATCGACAACCGCACGGCCCACGGTGGTCAGCCTCACCTTCACACCGCGCCGGTCGCTGGGGTCGGGGCCCCGGCTGACCAGGCCGCGAGCAGCGAGCCGGTCGACCCGGTTGGTCATGGTCCCGCTGGTCACCAGCGTCTCCGAGACGAGCTGTCCCGGGGAGAGCTCGTACGGCGCGCCCTCTCGTCTGAGCGCTGACAGGACGTCGAACCCCCAGCCCTCCAGATCGTGCTCGGCGAAGGCCGATCCGCGGGCGAGGTCGAGGTGGCGGGCCAGGCGCAGGACCCGCGAGAGGATGGTCAGCGGCGCGACGTCGAGGTCGGGTCGTTCGCGCCGCCACGCTTCGACGATACGGTCGACCTCATCAGTGGGCGCGGCGGGCATGAGGAAAGCCTAGCAGTAGGTATCTTGATATCAAGAGATTTTGGGAAGGCAGCAACCGTGGCAGAGACGTGGAGTCCCGAGCAGTACGACAAGTTCAGCCACTACCGGCAGCGCCCGTTTGCGGAGCTGACTTCCAGGTTGGGTGCCAGCAGCCCGCAGATCGTGGTGGACCTCGGTTGTGGGTCCGGTGCGCACACTCTTGCGCTGGCGCTGCGGTGGCCGAACGCGCGGATCATCGGAGTCGACTACTCCGCTGAGATGCTCGGTCAGGCCCGAGGCAATGACCCCCTCCAGCGGGTCGAGTGGGTGCACTGCGACGTCGAGTCCTGGGACCCCGCGCAGCTAGGCGCACCGATAGATGTCATCATCGCCAACTCGTTGCTGCAATGGGTGCCCTCCCACGTGCGGCTGATCCCTGGCTGGATCGCGGCACTTGCACCGGGTGGGTGGTTCGCGATGCAGGTACCCGGCAACTTCAACGCGCCGTCGCACACCCTGCTGCGCGAGGTGGCCGCGAAGTCTCCTCGCGCCGCCGATCTTCTTCCGCGCCTGGGCCGAGGTGAGGCAGTCAGTGAGCCCGCGGCGTACTTCTTCTTGCTGGCCGGTCTTGGCTGCGACGTCGACGCCTGGGAGACCACCTACCAGCACGTCTTCGACCCGGGCGCATTCCAGGGCGAGCCGGTGCTCGAGTGGACCAAGGGCACCGCCCTGCTGCCGGTGTTCGAGGTGCTCCGGGACCAGGCGCAGCGTGCCGACTTTGTCGCGGCATATGGCAAGGCGCTGTTGGCGGCATACCCCCGACACCCCTTCGGCACGGTCTTCGCCCTGCGGCGGATCTTCGCGGTGGCCCACAGGAGAAATGGCTGACGACTGCGGCCAGCATGACGCGGCGGCAGGCGCAGACGCAGACGGTGTCCCGGAACCGGGGCGAGGCTGGACATCACGTGGCTGAGATGGCCTGAGCCGGCTGGCCCACGCCCGCAGCCCGCAGCCGGCCGCGGTGCCCTGGTGAGGGGACTGCCCGCGTGGTTCCCGGCTCAACATGGGTGGCGGATGTCCCGGCGTTCGGCTGGATGTGCTCGTGGGCAAGGTCGGCATGCCGTGGCATCCCGTCCCTGAGCTGGGCGCGGCCGCTGAAGTGGTGCAGCCGTGCTCAGTGGTGACCTGGTCTGAGCCGGTCGCAGGTGGGCACCACGAGCTGAATTGCCTGATTCGCAGGGCCCTGGCCCGGCCACTGGTCCTGTCGATGTCCCGATGAGCATCGTCGTCGACATGGGGTGTCGACGGGGCGACCTCCAAACGCTGCCGCACTCCTGCGCGGTCACGGGTCCGGTCCGGTCGTTCGTGTGTCGCCGTTCGCGGCTCTGGGCACCTGCCAGACTCCGCGGTCCTGTTCGGATGCAGACACCTGCGTCATCACGCCAACCCCGGTTCGGCAGCCTCGGGCAGTACCACCAAGAGTGCGAGAAGGTGAGCAGCACCGGCGTCTGCCGGCGCCTGGAGGGGTCGCCCGCCGCAGGGGGCTACTTCCTGATGGTGCGCAGGATGGGTTTTGCTTCCATCCCGCCCAGGCCGTTCCAGGCGAGGTTGACCAGGTGTGCGGCCACGTCCGTCTTCTTGAACTTGCGCGAGTCCATCCACCACTGGCCGGTCAGTGCGACCATGCCGACAAGCATCTGGGCGTAGATCGGCGCGGTCTTGGGGTCCAGCTTCTGCCGCTTGAACTCAGCGGCAAGGATGTACTCCACCTGACTTGCCACGTCACTGAGCAGGCTGGCGAACGAACCTGTGGCTTGACCGGCCGGCGAGTCGCGCACCAGGATCCGAAAGCCGTCCGTCGAGTTCTCGACGTAGTCCAGCAAGGCCAGCGCGGCTTGCTCCAGGAGCCGGCGGGCGTGGCCGTTGGAGGTGAGCGCCCCGGTGATCCCGTCGAGCAGTGCGCGGATCTCGCGGTCGACGACCACGGCATACAGACCCTCCTTGCCCCCGAAGTGTTCGTAGACGACGGGCTTGGAGACCCCGGCCTTGGCGGCGATCTCCTCGACTGTTGTTGCCTCAAAACCCTTGTCCGCAAACAGCTTTCTGCCGACCTCAAGCAGTTGCTCACGCCGTTGCTTGCCGGTCATCCGGGCGCGGGAAGTCGTCGCCGCGGGCATCTCGTGTGCTTGGGTCACCACGCCATCATGTCCGAACGCAGACTTTCCTGCCTTCGCCGGTTCACGGGCGCCGCTTGCCGTCAAGGCGCTCGGGACGTGGCCACCGCACGTCCGAGGCCCAGCCCAGCCTCTCGAAGACCCAAATGGTGCGGGCCGTGCTGTCGAGCTGGCGGCGGTCAACACCGTGCCGGGCGCAGGTCGGGTCGGCGTGGTGCAGGTTGTGCCAGGACTCACCCATTGACAGAACCGCCAGCCACCAGACGTTGGCTGACTTGTCACGGCTGGCGAACGGGCGTTCACCGATGGCGTGACAGATCGAGTTGATTGACCAGGTGACGTGGTGGAGCAGGCCGATGCGGACCAGCGACCCCCAGAAGAAGGCCGTTGCGGCTCCCTGCCAGGACATCGACCACAGGCCTCCGATGACAGCCGGGGTCAGAACAGAGACAGCAATCAATGCGGGGAACGCGCCGTGGACACGCCGCATGTCCTTGTCCGCCATCAGGTCCGGCGCGTACTTGGCGCGCGAAGTCTGTTCCACGTCGAAGAGCCAGCCGATGTGCGCCCACCACAGGCCCCTGATCAGCGCGGGGACCGTCTCGCCGTATCGCCAGGGCGAATGGGGGTCGCCCTGGCGGTCCGAGAACGCATGGTGGCGGCGGTGATCTGCCACCCAGCGGATGACCGGTCCCTCGATCGCGAGCGACCCGGCCACGGCCAACGCGATTCGAAGCCAGCGGTTGGCCTTGAACGACCCGTGGGTGAAGAGGCGGTGGAAGCCCACCGTGATCCCGTGGCCTGCCACGGCGTACATGACCGTTGCGATCACCATGTCGTGCCAGCCCAGGCCCCGGTTCCAGGCAACGGGGATCGCTGCCAGAATCGCCAGGAACGGTATGGCGATGAAGACGAACAAGGCGCCCTGCTCGAGCTTGCCCTTGCGCTCGAACTGGGGCATCCCCCCGGCGTCCCGGACCGACGTCGAGTCGCCCAGGATCGAGGTGTCCTCAGCCTGGGGATTGACAGTGTCGGCGTGGGTGGCGCAGACGGAGGTCGTCATGGATGGTGCCCTTCGGTGTCGCGAAACTTACGCAAGCGTAACCTTCGCGCCCGTAGGTTGTTAGGCTTCTGCAGCGATTGCCTGGCAGCCTTCAGGGTCCACTACTCTTGCCAGAGCCCCGCGCAGGCGGGTCGTTCCCCGGTTGGTCTGCTGGCAGGGCCCGCCTGACTTTGAATCAGGAGTAGCGACGAAGGTTCGATTCCTTCCCGGGGAGCCACTTGAGCACGGCTGCGGCGCCTATGCATTGGCCGTGGCACCCGTTCGCACGGCCCAGATGTCAACAGCTGTCACGACGTCCTGCACGGGCGGCCGCAGAACGGAGCGCATCGTCGTGGCGCTGAACGTAGGTTCGCATCGTGAAGGCCGCGTCGGTGTGACCCAGACAAGCGGCGATTACGGCCACCGGAACGCTACTCAGATGCATGAGGGTCCCGCACGTAAGGGGGGCGTCATGCAGGTGTAGCTTGCGCACACCAGCTCGATCAAGCAGTCGAGTCCAGGCGAGCCCCACACTCTGACGGTGCCTCGGGCAGCCGCCCAGGTCAGCGACCACGTCGCCGCCCTCGAAGTAGTCGACACCCAAAGAGCAGCCGATGCGCTGCCGGTCGCCTGCGTGCCCGCTTGAGCACCCGCACCAGGGAGTCGGGCAGAGGTAGCGCCCGGTTGCCCCTGGCTGTCTGAGGGGTCGACTCCTGCGTCCGGGGGTCGACCAGGATCGCGGTGTCGCGAATACTCAGCTCGCCGGCTTCGCGGTCGACGTCGTCGACCGCGAGCGCGCAGACCTCACCACGGCCCAGGCCCCTCAGTGCCAGACGCCACGCCTTCTCAGGCCTGTCCTCCTGCGGCCTTGAGCAGCTTGCGCACATCGTCCTGGGTGAATGTCGGCATCTCGTGTGTGGGCTGTGGCACGCGCTCGACCCAGCCGCGCCATGTTCCACGCGCCTGTGTCCGCTTCGAAGTTGGACCCAGCTCGCACCAGGGGCAAGCCGCCGGCGCGCTCATGGCTTGCTGGTCTGGTCTTCGCCCAGGTAGTGAGAGATGTCGGCGAGCATCGCCCGCGTCACGTGCCCTCGCTTGGTCTGGGCGCTGCGCCTACTTAGGCCCGCGACGTCGCCGAGCCGTCTCTCCCTTTCGAGCCAGAATGACCTACCCCACAACTGGTGGCACAGCGCCTTGAAGTCGTCGACGTCAAGATTCTGAGATGCGCTGAGTCTTCTTAAGTCATTTCGGCCAGCGGCTTCGCGTTCGGACTCCCCTGTGCGGACGCCCCTTTGTTCGCCTCGAACGAAGATCCCCACCCGCCCCTGGTCCGACAGCGCATCTCTGACAGCTTCCAGGCTCATCGCCGGCGAGCAGTCGCGACACGGACACTGCGAACACGCGCGACAAGCCCACGACTTCAAGCAAGGATACGGGCCGGTGCAGCGTCTCGATCTGAGCAACCCGATTGCTCTGCCAGCGAAAACCATGCGCGCGCATCATCTCGGCCAGATCGTGCTGAGTGGCGTCCTTCTCGGCGCGCAGTTCAGCGACGTTCCGGGCGATGACGTGTTCGAGGCGAGATCCCATGATGGCGCGACTACCTTGCGACATTCGTCCGGGCGATGTTGCAAGGTTCCGTGGTCGTCCACGTGCTTCGGCCCCGCGCCCAGGGGTCCCTGCGGGGTCAAGCCGCGCATGGCAGGAGCTGGGCCCGCGATGAGCTGTTGATCGCCCTTCGGCGGTTCACCCGCGCGCGCGGGTGAACGAACTGTGGACGACAGGTAACATTGCCTCAGACAGTGCAGCCCGGCGTCCCCTTGTGAACGGGAATGCCCAGGGCGTGGCTGCACGCATCGACTCCGACCCTCAGGAGCTCATCGCGTGACTGCACCCCGCCCGGCCGCTGTCATCGTCCTCGCTGCTGGCGAAGGCACCAGGATGAAGTCGGCGACTCCCAAAGTTCTGCACGCCATCGGTGGACGCACCCTTCTTAGCCATGCGATCGCCGCGGCGCGAGGCGTGGATCCCCAGTACCTGGCCGTCGTGGTCCGGCACGGACGTGATCTGGTCGCGGCGCACATCGCAGCTGTCGACCCCGACGCGGTCATCGTCGACCAGGACGAGGTCAAGGGCACCGGCCGGGCCACGCAGTGTGCGCTCGATGCGTTGCCGGCAGGCCTTGAGGGAACGGTGCTGGTGACCAGCGGCGACGTGCCCCTGCTCTCGGCCCAGACCCTTCGCGGACTGTTCGAGGCGCACGTCGCCAGCGGGAGCGCCGCAACGGTGATCACCGCTACGCTGCCCGATTCGTTCGGCTATGGCCGCATCCTGCGCGCGGCGGACGGCTCGGTGGCCGGGATCGTCGAGCAGAAGGACGCCACCGATGCGCAGCGTGAGATCACCGAGATCAACTCCGGGCTGTACGCGTTCGACGTTGCGGTCCTGCGCAAGGCGCTGGCCAAGGTGGGCACGGACAACGTTCAGGGCGAGAAGTACCTCCCTGATGTGCTGGGGATCGTGCGCAGCGACGGCTTGCGCGTGAGCGCACACCTGGTCCAGGACCTCTGGCAGACGCAGGGGGTCAACGACCGGGTCCAGCTGTCGCGGCTGGGCGCCGAGCTGAACCGCCGCACCGTGGAGCGCTGGATGCGCGCTGGAGTGACCGTGGTCGACCCTGCCACGACCTGGATCGACGTCGACGTCACGCTCGGGCGTGACGTCACCATCCATCCGCAAACCCAGATCCACGGCGGCAGCACCATCGGTGACGATGTCGTCCTGGGGCCCGACACGACGCTGACGGACGTCGAGATCGGCAGCGGCGCGGCCGTGATACGCACCCATGGGTCCCTGGCCGTCATCGGTGCAGGTGCCACGGTCGGGCCCTTCTCGTATCTTCGCCCTGGTACCGAGCTCGGGGTCAACGGCAAGATCGGCACTTTCGTCGAGACCAAGAACGCCCAGATCGGCGCCGGATCCAAGGTGCCGCATCTGACCTATGTCGGGGACGCCACGATCGGTGAGCAGTCCAACATCGGCGCCTCGAGCGTCTTCGTCAACTACGACGGTGTCAAGAAGATGCACACCACGATCGGCAGCCATTGCCGCACCGGCTCGGACAACATGTTCGTCGCGCCGGTTACCGTGGGTGACGGCGCCTACACCGGCGCGGGGACTGTCGTCCGCAAGGACGTTCCACCAGGTGCTCTGGCCATCAACGTGGCACCGCAACGCAACGTGCTCGGCTGGGTGCACCAGAAGCGTGCAGGCACGGCCGCCGCCCGTGCGGCTGCGGCCGCAAGTGAGGATTCACCTATCGTCCCCGAAGGGAACCCCAGCGCATGAACGGCCTGAAACGCGCGACCGAGAAGAACCTCATGATCTTCTCCGGCCGGTCCAACCGGCAGCTGGCTGAAGAGGTGGCCTACCAGCTCGGGACCAACCTGGTGCCGACCTCGGCCTATGAGTTCGCCAACAGCGAGATGTACGTGCGTTACGAGGAGTCGGTTCGCGGCTCGGACGCCTTTGTCCTGCAGAGCCACGCCGCTCCGGTCAACGAGTGGATCATGGAGCATCTGCTCATGGTCGACGCCCTCAAGCGTGCTTCGGCCAAGCGGATCACGGTCGTGATGCCCTATTACGGCTACTCGCGCCAGGACAAGAAGCACCGTGGGCGCGAGCCGATCTCGGCCCGTCTCATCGCGGACCTGTTCAAGACCGCCGGAGCCGACCGGCTGATGTCCGTGGATCTGCACGCTGACCAGATCCAGGGGTACTTCGACGGACCCGTCGACCACCTGGTGGCGTTGCCGATCCTGTCCAAGTACGTCCGCCACAGGTACGGCACCGAGCAGCTGGCGGTCGTGTCTCCGGACGCCGGGCGGATCAAGGTCGCCGAGCAGTGGTCCAAGAGGCTGGGCGGTGCGCCGCTGGCCTTCATCCACAAGACCCGAGACATCACCCGCCCCAACGAGAGCGTCGCCAACCGGGTCGTCGGTGAGGTCACCGGCCGCACCTGCGTCCTTGTCGACGACATGATTGACACCGCCGGGACCATCACCAAGGCGGCGGACGCGCTCATCGCCGCAGGCGCCGCCGACGTCATCATTGCCGCCACGCACGCCATCTTGTCCGGACCCGCCGTTGACCGGCTCAAGAACTGCCAGGCCCGGGAGGTCATCGTCACCAACACCTTGCCGATCCCAGCCGAGCGCCACTTCGACAAGCTCACCGAGCTGTCGATTGCCCCGCTGCTCAGCCAGGCGATCCGTGCCGTCTTTGAGGACGGTTCGGTCACCAGCCTCTTTGAGCCGACCGACTGAGCTTGCGGTCTGCGGCTGGTCGCAGCCGCCCCAGGATTTCCGTTGCCGTGCCAGGTCGCCTAGACTTCCGGGGTTGCCTCGGCGAGGGACGCTGCATGACTGATGCCTACGTGACTCACATCAGCCTGTTGCAGCTTCCGTGATCGACGCGGTGGCGCCGGACCCCCGGATCTTCACCGGGTGAAGCGCGCTTGCCACGCTGGTTTCCCGCGTCGTGCCGCGCCCCGCGTCGAGGCCCACCGCACCGTCGTCACCCCCAGGAACACCCGTGCATGCCGGACTCAACGGCGCGCGGATCGGCAACAAGGAGAACAATGCCCAAGTCAGCAGACACGTCCAGGAACAAGCTTGTCGCCATACCTCGCACCTCGTTCGGCAAGGGTGCCGCCCGCACCATCCGGCGCGCGCACAACATCCCCGCCGTCATGTATGGCCATGGCACCGACCCGGTCCACATCAGCCTGCCGGGCCACCAGACGATGCTGGCCCTCAAGGTCGCCAACGTCCTGCTCACGATCGAGATCGACGGCAAGGACCACCTGGCCTTGGCCAAGGACGTCCAGCGCGACCCGATCAGGCCTCTCATCGAGCATGTTGACCTCGTGGTCGTGCGCAAGGGCGAGAAGGTCAACGTCGACGTGCCCATCCACCTGGTCGGCGTGGCCGCGGTCGAGACGGTCGTCTCGGTCGAGAACAACACCGTCGAGCTCACCGTCGAGGCCACCGAGATTCCTGACCACGTGGAGGTCTCCGTCGAGGGGCTTGCGGCCGGCACCCAGATCCACGCCTCCGACCTGGTGCTGCCTGCGGGCGCCGAGCTGCTCACCGACGCCGGGTCGCTGATCGTCAACATCACCCAGGCGATCTCCGCCGAGGCCCTGGAGGCTGAGCTGGCCGCCGAGCTTGCCGAGCTCGGTGCCGGAGCCGCTGCGACGGAGGTTGCCGAGACCGAGGCCCCTGAGGCTGAGGGCGCTGCTGCCGAGGAGGGCGAGAAGGCCTGAGTCAGCGAAGGTCGGCCTGGCCCTGACTATTGTCAGGACCGGGCCAACCGGTCCTTACCTCGACTCGGAAGGGACGCGATGACTGCGTGGCTGATCGTGGGACTGGGTAACCCCGGCCCCTCGTACTCTGGTCATCGGCACAACGTTGGCGCCATGGTGGTGGACGAGCTGGCTGCCCGGACCAGTGCGAACCTGCGCTCGCACAAGGCACGGGCGGTCGCGGCCGAGGTCCGGCTCGGTGCCCCACCGGGCGGGCCGCAGGCCGGATCATCGGGTGTCAGGACAGCGGAAGCCTCCATCAGGGCCATCCTGGCCAAGCCGATGAGCTTCATGAACGAGTCCGGTGGGCCGGTCGCAGGGCTGCTGTCGTTCTACAAGGTCCCGGTCGAGAACCTGATCGTGATCCACGACGAGCTTGACATCGCCTTCACCGAGGTACGGCTCAAGCTTGGCGGCGGTGAGGGTGGGCACAATGGTCTGCGCTCGATCACCAAGTCGGTGGGCACCCGGGACTACCTGCGGGTGCGGGTTGGTATCGGCCGACCGCCAGGGCGGATGGATCCGGCCGACTACGTGCTGCACGACTTCTCCAGTACCGAGCGCAGCGAGGTCCCCCTGCTGATCAGCGACGCCGCAGACGCCGTCGAGCGCCTCGTGGCGCAGGGCCTGGTCGCCGCACAGCAAGAGTGGCACTCACGCTGACCTAAACTGGTGCCCTGCCCTGTTCGGCTCTTCGCAGCGGGGCGCGTTTGTGCTGTCGACCCATAGCCAGGAGCTTTGCCCTTCATGAGCCTCACCCCTCTGCTCGATGTCCTTGTCAGCGACCCGACAGTGCGAGACATTCTCCTGTCCAGCGCGCCGGCAGCCGCGGGCACACCCGGGGTCCTGGACGTCGCCGTCTGCGCGGGCGCCCGCCCGCCGCTCATCGCCGCTCTGGCCGGTGGTCACGACCCCAGCGTCCGTCGCCCGGTTCTTGCGGTGACGGCCACCGGCCGTGAGGCCGAGGACCTGGTCGCCGCCCTGCGATGTTTCCTGCCGACAGATGCCGTGGCCGACTTTCCGAGCTGGGAGACCTTGCCGCACGAACGGCTGAGCCCGCGCAGTGACACGGTGGGCCGACGGCTGGCGGTCTTGCGCCGGCTCACCCATCCCGACCCCAGCGACACGGCCTACGGGCCGTTGGATGTTGTCGTGGCCCCGGTGCGGGCCCTGTTGCAGCCGCTGGTCAAGGGGCTGGGGGAGCTGGCGCCGGTTGCTCTCAAGGCCGGTGACCAGATGGCGCTGGAGAAGGTTGTCGACGCACTGGCTGCAGCCGCCTATGTGCGCACCGACCTGGTTGAGCGCCGAGGCGAGTTCGCGGTCCGTGGAGGCATACTCGACGTCTTCTCCCCCACCGAGGAGCACCCGCTGCGGATCGAGTTCTGGGGCGACACGGTCGAGGAGATCCGCTGGTTCAAAGTTGCCGACCAGCGCAGCCTCGAGGTCGCCGAGCACGGGTTGTGGGCCCCCCCGTGCCGCGAGATCCTGCTGACCGAGGCTGTCCGGGAGCGTGCCGCCGTGCTTGCCACCCAGCTGCCGGGGGTCGCGGACATGCTGGCCAAGGTGGCCGAGGGCATCGCGGTCGAGGGCATGGAGTCCCTCGCGCCAGCGCTGGTTGACGGCATGGAGAACCTGCTTGACGTGCTGGCGCCCGGCGCGGTGGTGGTCGTGACCGACCCCGAGCGGGTGCGCAAACGCGCCCACGACCTGGTCGCCACCAGCGCTGAGTTCCTTGATGCGAGCTGGTCCAACGCGGCATCGGGCAACGCTGTCCCCGTTGATCTGCAAGGCATCCTGGGGACGGCGTCGTACTGGTTGCTGGCAGATGTGCGTGCCCACGCCCTGGAGACCGGCCGCCCGTGGTGGTCGCTGACCAGCTTCGGCGCCGACGCCGAGCTGGCCGGTGCCGTGCCGGAACGTGTCAGCGTGGAGTCTGCAGACGTTGAGGCCTTTCACGGCGACACCGACCGCGCCGTCGCGGCCCTGCGTCAGTGGGCTGGCCAGGGATGGCACACGCTCGTGGTCACAGACGGCCGCGGCCTGGCAAGAAGGGTCAGTGAGGTCCTGTCGGACAGCGACGTCCCGAACCACCTCGAGGCGCAGGCAGGCATGCTCGAGCGCCTTCCAGCCGGCCTGGTGCAGGTGACCACCGGAGCGCTGGGACATGGGTTCATCGCCGCCGGTGCCAAGCTTGTGGTTGTCACAGAGTCCGACCTGACAGGCGGCAGCGCTGCCGGCACCTCCACCAAGGACATGCGCAGGATGCCCGTGCGGCGGCGCAACCAGGTGGATCCGCTGGAGCTGCGTCTGGGTGACCACGTCGTGCACGAGCAGCATGGCGTGGGCAAGTTCGTCGAGATGGTGCAGCGCACGGTCGGCGGGGCCACCCGCGAGTACCTGCTGCTGGAGTACGGCGCCAGCAGGAGGGGCCAACCCGCGGACCGCCTCTTTGTGCCCACCGACCAGCTCGATCAGATCACCCGTTACGTCGGCGGCGAGGCGCCCACGTTGCACAAGCTGGGCGGCGCGGACTGGGCGAAGACCAAGGGCCGGGCCAAGAAGCACGTCAAGCAGATCGCTGGTGAGCTGATTCGGCTCTACAGCGCCCGGATGGCAACCAAGGGTCATGCCTTTGGACCCGACACGCCCTGGCAGCGTGAGCTCGAGGACGCCTTCGTCTACGTGGAGACCCCCGACCAGCTGAGCAGCATCGACGAGGTCAAGATCGACATGGAGCGAGAGGTCCCGATGGACCGACTCATCTGTGGCGACGTCGGATACGGCAAGACCGAGATCGCGGTGCGCGCGGCTTTCAAGGCGATCCAGGACGGCAAGCAGGCCGCGATCCTGGTGCCGACGACGTTGCTCGTGCAGCAACACTTCCAGACGTTCTCGGAGCGCTACGCGCCCTTCCCCGTGGTGGTCAAGGCCCTGTCGCGGTTCCAGTCCGATGCCGAGGCCAAGGCGGTCGTCAACGGGTTGGCCGACGGCACCGTCGACCTCGTCATCGGCACGCATCGGCTGCTGTCCAACGAGGTTCGCTTCAAGGACCTCGGGCTGGTGGTGGTCGACGAGGAGCAGCGCTTCGGTGTCGAGCACAAAGAGCAGCTCAAACGGCTGCGCACGGCCGTGGACGTTCTTGCGCTGTCGGCGACTCCGATCCCGCGCACCCTGGAGATGGCTGTCACCGGAATCCGCGAGATGTCCACCCTTGCCACGCCGCCCGAGGAGCGCCACCCCGTTCTGACCTTCGTCGGGGCCTATGACGAGAAGCAGATCATCGCCGCCATCCGGCGCGAGCTGCTGCGCGAGGGCCAGGTGTTCCTGATCCACAACAGGGTGGCGTCCATCGAGAAGGCCGCGGCCAGGATCCGTGAGCTGGTGCCCGAGGCACGGGTTGCCACCGCCCACGGCCAGATGGCTGAGCACCGGCTCGAGCAGGTCGTCGTCGACTTCTGGGAGAAGCGCTTCGACGTTCTGGTCTGCACCACGATCATTGAGACGGGCCTGGACATCTCCAATGCCAACACCCTGATCGTGGAACGCGCTGACGTGCTCGGTCTCAGCCAGCTTCACCAGCTGCGCGGTCGCGTCGGGCGGGGACGTGAACGTGCCTACTCCTACTTCCTTTACCCCCCGGAGAAGCCGCTCACCGAGACTGCGCACGATCGTCTGGCCACGATCGCCAGCCACACCGACCTCGGCGCAGGCATGGCGGTGGCCATGAAGGACCTCGAGATCCGTGGCGCCGGCAACATGCTCGGTGGCGAGCAGTCCGGGCACATCGCCGGGGTCGGGTTCGACCTCTACATCCGCCTGGTCGGTGAAGCTGTGGCTGACTTCCGTGGCGAAGGTGGCCAGGCCCCCCCTGCCGAGATCAAGATCGAGCTGCCCGTGGATGCGCACCTGCCGCACGAGTACGTCCCGGGGGAGCGGTTGCGCCTGGAGGCCTACAAGAAGCTCGCGACGGTCCAGGATGCAGCGGGGCTGGCCGAGATCGAGGCCGAGCTGCGGGACCGCTATGGCACCCCGCCCGAGCCGGTGCGCAACCTGTTCGAGGTGGCCCGTCTGCGAACGGTGGCCCGCAAGGCGGATGTGGGCAACATCAGCGTCCAAGGCGGCTTCGTCCGGTTCGGCCCGCTCCAGCTGGCCGAAAGCAAGCAGCTACGGCTCCAGCGGCTGTACCCGGGTTCGCTGGTCAAGGACGCTGTCCATACGATCTTGGTGCCCAGACCAATGACTGCGCGGGTGGCTGGTCAGCCGATGCGGGATACGGCGGTCTTGCGCTGGGCAAGTGACCTGATCGAAGTCGTTCTTCTGGACAGCGTGGCTGACGCGGCGCGAGTCGCAGCGGGTCGGCAGCGGTGAGCCCGGCGATGGCGCGCCTGCAGTGATGCAGCGCATGTCTTGACGACCGGTCAGTATTGACCAGAAGCGCAGTGTTCACATGGACGGCGGCTCGCCAGTATCAGCTTGGCGAGACGACGCGACGAAAGGAACGGCCTTGGCGCCTTCGCAGCACATCCGGCTCACACGGGGCAGGACCCGCACCGGGGGTTCGTCCCGTTTGGCCATTTCAGCCCAGCTTCTGACTCTTCTGCTCGGCGCCACCCTGGCGTTGTCCGCCTGCGGCGCCCAGCAGGCTGGCGCCGCAGCGATCGTCAACGGGACCGCGATCAGCGACAAGGACGTCCAGACCGTCTCGCTCCAGCTCAACTCGATCGCCCAGGGTCAGCAGCCGCTGACGCCGAGCATCGTGCTGGTCAACATGATCCTTGCGCCGTACGTCCTGGCCGAGGCTGAGCGCACCGGCAAGGGCGTTCCTGACGCCCAGGCGCGCAAGGTCATCGCCAAGCTGGCGAACCCCTCGCGGCCAACGTTAGATTTCGTCCGGATGCAGCTGGCGATCCCGGCCCTCAGCCAAGCCAGCAAGACGTCCATCCTGACCAAGCTCAGCAAGGCCAAGATCACCGTCAACCCGCGCTACGGCACTTTTGATCTCACCCAGGCCGCGATCGTCCCGACCTCACCCAACTGGATCAAGGCCAGTACGTCATCGGGCGCCAAGTGACTGCCGTCGGGCAGGCGGCGGTGCGCCGGCTCACCCTGTTGCTCAGCACTCCGCGCATCGCCCCGGGCCTGTTCTCGCGCGACGCCTGGACCGCTCTGGGGAGCGCGGCCCACGTCCTGACCCGAGATGAGGACGAGACCCAGCTGAACGCCATACAGGAGTCCGGCATTGCAGCGACCCACCTTGGCCAGCAGCAGCCCGCTGACCTTGCTCGCAGCCTGGTCGACCGGACCGAGGACGGTCAGGTGGTCTGGATCGGCTCCGCGGATGGTGACCCAGGCTTGACCGATGCCCTTGCCGCGGAGGTGAGCAGTCGCCAGGATCCGCCGGAGGTGGAGATCCTCGTCGGGTCCTATGACGTGCCGGGGTCGCGGCTGCTGGACCTCGTCGCGGTGATGGACCGGCTGCGTTCACCGGGGGGCTGTCCCTGGGATGCTGAGCAGACACACGAGTCGCTGGTTGCCTACGTGATCGAAGAGACCCACGAGCTGGTCGAGGCCATCGAGTCGGGTGATCGCCCGCACATGGTGGAGGAGCTGGGTGACCTTCTGCTGCAGGTCGCCTTTCATGCCCGGATGGGCCAGGAGCACCCCGACTCGCCGTTCGGGATCGACGACGTGGCCGGCGGCATCGTCGACAAGCTCGTGCGCCGTCATCCGCACGTGTTCGCCGATGGCGATGCCCACACCCCTGCGGAGCTGGCGGTCAGCTGGGAGCAGATCAAGGCTGCCGAGAAGCCACATCGAGCTTCGCCCCTGGACGGCATACCCAAGGATCTGCCGGCCCTTGCCAGAGCCGCCAAGGCAGCCGGGCGCCTGTCGACGGCCGGGCGCTTGGACCTGGTCAAAGCTGCGGCCGCCGACGACGACCTCGGTTCGCGACTGTTCGCTCTGGTCCTGGAGGCGCGTGACAACGGCCAGGACCCGGAGGCGGCACTGCGCGCTGCGGTCCGAGCGCTGGACGGTCAGCTCTAACGTCGGTGCCGGGCCGGCGGTGACCCGGCGTGGCAGGTGCGCACAGGCTCGCCCGACCCGGTCTCGGCGACCCTGACCCGAGCTGCGGGTCGCTGACGGCTCGACCAGGAAGGACCCGTTAGGCTCAGGATGTTTCTATCCGGCAATATGCAGGAGAGTCTTGTGGCCAGTATTGAGGCAGTATTCGCGCGTGAGATCCTCGACTCGCGTGGTAACCCCACCGTTGAGGTCGAGATTGCGCTCGATGACGGCACCATCGCCCGTGCAGCGGTTCCCTCTGGCGCCTCCACCGGCGCCTTCGAGGCAGTCGAGCGCCGTGACGGTGACGCAAAGCGCTACGACGGCAAGGGCGTTGAGCACGCCGTCGATGCAGTCATGGACGAGATCGGGCCGGTGCTTCTCGGCTTCGAGGCAAGCGAGCAGCGGCTCATCGACGCCGAGATGCTGACGCTGGACGGCACGCCCAACAAGGGCTCGATGGGCGCCAACGCCATCCTGGGCGTCTCGCTGGCGGTGGCCCGTGCGGCCGCCGAGTCCGCGAACCTGCCGCTGTTCCGTTATGTCGGCGGCCCGAACGCACACGTCCTGCCCGTCCCGTTGTTCAACATCCTCAACGGCGGCTCGCACGCCGACTCGAACGTGGACATCCAGGAGTTCATGATCGCGCCGCTCGGCGCGCCGACCTTCCGCGAGGCTCTTCGCTGGGGTACCGAGGTCTATCACGCCCTGAAGTCCGTCCTGAAAGAACGTGGGCTGTCCACCGGGCTCGGGGACGAGGGCGGTTTCGCCCCCAACCTGGAGAGCAACCGCGCGGCCCTGGACCTGATCATCGTGGCGATCGAGCGGGCCGGCTACACTCCCGGAACCGACATCGGCCTCGCCCTGGACGTGGCCGCGTCCGAGTTCTGCACCGACGGCGTCTACACCTTCGAGGGCCAACAGCGCACCGCCGCCGAGATGACCGCGTACTACGCCGAGCTCGTCGCGGCCTACCCGCTGGTGTCCATCGAGGACCCCCTGGACGAGGAGGACTGGGCGGGCTGGGCCACGTTGACCGCCGAGCTTGGCTCCTTGGTCCAGATCGTCGGTGACGACCTGTTCGTCACGAACCCGCAGCGTCTGGCCCGGGGCATCCTTGCCGGCTCGGCGAACTCGATGCTGGTCAAGGTCAACCAGATCGGCTCGCTGACCGAGACCCTGGATGCGGTCGACATGGCGCACCGTGCCGGGTACACCTGCATGATGAGCCACCGCTCTGGTGAGACCGAGGACACGACCATCGCCGACCTGGCCGTGGCGACCAACTGTGGCCAGATCAAGAGCGGTGCCCCCGCTCGGTCCGAGCGGGTGGCCAAGTACAACCAGCTGCTGCGGATCGAGGAGGAGCTGGACGATGCTGCACGTTATGCCGGCCCCGGGGCCTTCCCGCGCTTCGACGTCGCGGCCTTCCTGGCTGACAAGGCCTGAGCAGGGCCGCAACGTGGCGACGACGCGACGACCAGGCGGTACGCCGAAGAATCCTCGGCGCACCGCCTCGTCGCGTGCCGGCAGCACCGCACCCGTCAGGGCTCGCGGGACACGTCCTGCCGCCGCGGCGCGTGCCCGGCGCCCCTCGCAGGAGCTGCACACCCCACGGTCCATCAAGAACCTGGTCATCCTGGCGTCGATCTTCGTGTTGCTGTCGATGGCGCTTGTTCCGGCGGTGCGTTCCACGCTCAACCAGCAAGGCCAGATCAACGCGCTGCGCGACCGCATCGCCCAGCAGCGCCAGACGGTCGCCGCCCTGCAGCAGGAACAACGCCAGTGGGCCGACCCCGCATATGTCGAGCAGCAGGCCCGCGAGCGGCTCAAGTTCGTGCGGGTCGGTGAGAAGTCGTTCACGGTGATCGACGGGAACACCGCCCCTGACCTGAGCGGCGGCGCCCAGATAGCGGCACCGGCAAGTATCTCCACTGCCAACATCCCGTGGTACGGCCAGCTGTGGGCGTCGATGGTGATCGCGGACACCCCGTCCAGTGCGCTCACCCGGCAGTCCTCCTTGACCCCTGGCGCGCCATGAGTGGTGGGGGCAATACCGGCGCCCGCGATCAGCTGGGCGGCTCCAGTCGCCTCGAGAAGGTCGACGTCGCGGATCTGAGCGCGGTGCATGAGCAGCTGGGCCGGGCTCCGCGCGGCGTCGCTGCGGTGGCCCACCGATGTCCTTGCGGGTGCCCGGACGTCTTGCGTACCGAGCCCAGGCTGCCTGACGGCACGCCGTTTCCCACCAATTACTATGTGACCTGTCCGCGTCTGAGCGGAGCCATCAGCACCCTGGAGAGCAGTGGAATGATGCGCGACATGACGCAGCGGCTGGGTCGCGACCCAGAGCTGGCCGTGGCCTACCTCGCGGCCCACCAGGACTACCTGCGCCGCCGCGGCGAGCTGGGCGAGGTCGCCGAGATCGATGGCATCTCTGCCGGGGGGATGCCTGCCCGGGTCAAGTGCCTGCATGTCTTGGTCGGACACTCTCTGGCCGTCGGGCCGGGAGTCAACCCTCTGGGCGATGAGGCGCTGGAGGCCCTAGGCCGCTGGTGGTCGGCAGGCCCGTGCGTTCCTCGAGGCGAACGATGACCCGCGTCGGTGCGATCGACTGCGGCACGAACTCGATCCGGCTGCTGATCGCCGACGTTGACCAGGACTCGGGCAGGTTGACCGATCTTGTGCGGCGGATGGAGATCGTGCGACTGGGCCATGGGGTCGACAAGACCGGGGTCATCGCTCCTGAGGCGATGAGCCGCACCGTGGCGCAGTCACGGGAGTACGCCTCTCAGTGTTCGGACCTGGGGGTCGAAAGGGTCAGGTTCGTCGCGACCTCGGCGTCGCGGGATGCCCGCAACGCGCAGGAGTTCGTCGTCGGCGTGCGTGAGGCGTTCTCCGCCTTCGGGGTCACACCCGAGGTCGTCACCGGAGGCGAGGAGGCCTCCCTGTCCTTCCAGGGCGCCACGGGCGACCTGCGGGCGAACCGCATCCCCGGTCCGTATCTCATGGTGGATCTGGGTGGCGGCTCGACGGAGTTCGTCCGGGGCACCGACCACGTGCAGCAGGCGCGGTCGGTCGACGTCGGGTGCGTTCGAATGACCGAGCGCCACCTTCGCAGCGACCCGCCGACATCGCGCCAGATCGCAGAGGCCGTGGAGGACATCGAGGCGGCCATTGACCAGGCCGCGCAGGTCGTTGGTTTCCAGGGGATCTCGACGCTGGTGGGGCTGGCCGGATCTATCACCACCATCACCGCTCACGCGCTGGGGCTCACGAAGTACGAGCCTGACAAGATCCATCTCTGCCAGCTGCCGGCAACCCAGATCATCGGCGCCTGTAGCTCGCTGCTGTCGATGACCCGGGCGCAGCGGGCGGCGCTGCCGTTCATGCACCCCGGACGTGTTGACGTGATCGGTGCCGGTGCCCTGGTGTGGAGCACCATTGTGCAGCGCCTGCAACGTGACACCGGGATCACCACCGTGGTGACCTCCGAGCATGACATCCTGGACGGCATTGCCATGTCCATCGTGGGATCGCGGTGAGCGCGGCCGTAAGCCTGCTGGCGCACCCGGTGACCGCAGACTTGTTCGAGTCGCCGGTGCCCGCTGGCGCGGGTTGGCCCGGAGATCCCGCAACCCCTGCGGCTGTGATCGCCCGGACGGAGCGGCAGGTGCAACGTCTGGCCGGCTTGGCCGGGTCCGTCGCGGAGCTGGATGCGGTGGTGTCCGTGTGCCGCGCCTGTCCCAGACTCGTGCAGTGGCGCGAAACCGTGGCCACCGAAGGCAAGCGGGCCTCCTTTGCCGACCAGCCGTACTGGGGTCGGCCCGGTCCCGGATTCGGTGACCCGAAGCCACAGGTACTGGTCATCGGACTGGCTCCGGCTGCCAACGGCACCAACCGCACGGGCCGGATGTTCACCGGCGACCGAAGCGGTGACTGGCTCTACGCCGCCCTGTACCGGGCGGGGTACGCGACCCTGCCCACCAGCACCCACGCAGGCGACGGGCAGTCGCTGACCGGGGTGCGCATCATCGCCGCAGTGCGCTGCGCTCCCCCCGGGAACAAGCCCGACCCCGCCGAGAGGCGTACCTGTGGGCTCTGGCTTGACCGGGAGCTCGCGCTGACCGCGCCGGGGCTGCGTTCGATGCTTGCCCTGGGCGCGATCGCCTGGGATGCCACCCTCGCGAGCGTCCGGCGGCTCGGGTGGGCGGTTCAGCGTCCCAGACCCCGATTCACCCACGGGGCCCAGACCGTGCTGGTGACAACCGCGGGGCGATCGATTCGACTGCTGGGCAGCTATCACGTGAGCCAGCAGAACACCTTCACCGGCAGACTCACCGCGGCGATGCTGGATGAGGTTATCGCGGCTCTGTGAGTCGCGATAACCTCGAGCCATGAAGGACCAGATCATCGCTGTCACCGTCTTGGGGCACGACCGGCCCGGGATCGTGGCGGACGTGACG
>Ga0208079_1000167_pt1 | contig 36972 bp, 37 predicted proteins | sample NGESurdeep092012_5_FD_184474 | JGI IMG/M metagenome (GOLD analysis project Ga0208079, IMG submission 184474) | Arctic peat soil microbial communities from Barrow, Alaska - NGEE Surface sample 210-2 deep-092012 (SPAdes) | ecosystem: Environmental > Terrestrial > Soil > Wetlands > Peat ... | reverse complement strand
GACCCTCAATCGACCGGTGGTGGGGATGGCTCCCACCTCCTCGGGGAACGGGTACTGGCTGGTGGCCTCCGACGGTGGCATCTTCGCCTTCGGGGACGCCGGCTTCCACGGCTCCATGGGTGGAGTCCCGTTGAACCAACCAATTGTGGGAATGGCCACCACCCGGGACGGCAACGGCTACTGGCTGGTGGCCTCCGACGGCGGCATCTTCGCCTTCGGGGACGCCGGCTTCCATGGATCCATGGCGGGAAAACCCTTGTGACCGGGCCCGGCTCCGACCTCTACGGACCAATCAACCGGTCGCTTCGAATCCCACAAGCCCGCAACGTCGTCACCGAGATACCCGGACCGCGTTCGCGGGAGCTCGAACGCCGTCGCTGGAATGCGGTGGCATCGGCGGAACCTACGGGGCAGTCCGGTCGCCTGTGCGGCGGCGTTGGCCGCCATCGACACCCTCCGCACCCTCGATCTCGCCCGGGCGGCCCGACGGATCGGCGAAGTCACTCTGACCCGATTGCTCTCGCTGCAGGCAGAGCACCCCGGTATCGGCGACATGGGTGGACGGGGGGCAATGATGGCCATCGAACTCGTCCGCCCGGGAACCCTCGAGCCCGATCCCGAGTCCACCCGTCGGATCACCCGGGCCTGTCACCAAGCCGGGGTGATGGTCCTCTCCTGCGGAACCTTCGACAACGTGATCCGGCTGTTGCCACCCCTGGTCATCTACGCGGCGCTCCTCGACGACGGTCTCGGGGTGTTGGCGACGGCCGTCGATGACGTACTGGCCTGAACCCACCCAGACTCAGTCAGACACCAATCCACCCGGTTCTAGCAGGTCGGCCCTCATCTGATCCATGTCTTCGGGCAACACCCCGGCGCCTATGGCCCATGATCGGGCACCGCCGAAGCCGGCGTAGAGCCCGTCGAGAAACCCCTCCATGGTGGTCGCCTCCACTGTGAAACGGGAGGCGGGCAGTTTGGTCATCCGGGCGGAGTAGATCGGGTCAGATCGGACGCGACCCATGATCAGCTCCAACCGGTCGGCGGTGATCAGATAGTCGGCCACGATGACGTCCCGCTCGACTCCGAGGATGTCAAGAACAAGGGCGGCCAGTACCCCGGTCCGGTCCTTGCCTGCCGTGCAGTGGAAGACCAGCGGAAGATTGCTTGACTGCGCCACCAGCCGCAGCGCCTCGACGAGAGCCGACCGGCCGGTCTCGAGATACCAGAGGTAGCGTTCGGCCAGGTCGTCACCTGCCGGTGCCGGTGCTCCCACCGCTTCGCCCCCACCTCGTTGCACCACGGCAAGATGGTGAAACCGAATCGCTTCCTCCTCCAACAGCCCCCGGCCGGTTTGCTCCAGCTCGCCCGGGGTCCGGAGGTCGATGACGGTGGAGAGGCCGATGGAGCGCAGGACGTCCATATCGGGGCCGGTCAGCCGATGGAGACCATCGCTCCGGAACAGCCGACCACGCTTGGTGACCAACCCGCCCCCTCCCGGATAGCCGCCGAGGTCACGGAAGTTGAAGGCACCGGTCAGGGGCACCAGCCGATCGGAGAAGTCCACCCGGTCATCATGGTGCACCGCCATCCCCAAGTGTCGACACTGCGGGTTCCTCTAGTAGCGTGTGCGCCGGTATGAACCGATCGGGGTGTGCGTTCTCCTCAGAAGGCAACCCCTGACTCTCGATCGGGACCGGCTCGGCGAGAGACAGCATTTCGAAAGACGTCATCGTCGGGCAACGGGGCCGTCGCTGGTCCACCATCCGGTTACCGAACCACAACCGCAAGGAACCCCCCTCATGCAATCCCTCGCTTCTTGGTGCGTCCGTCATCGCCGGTGGGTGCTGCTGTTCTGGCTGGTCGCCCTGGTCGGGGTGTCCGCCATTAACAACGCGACAGGGACCGCTTACTCAAACAGCTTTTCGCTCCCCCACACCGAATCGACCGAGGCGTACGCCCTGTTGCAGGCGGCGGCACCCAGTCAGTCGGGCGACACCGAACAGATCGTGTTCCAAACCTCGGGGGGCACCAAGTTCGCCGATCCGACCGTCGAAGCCAAGATCAATCAGATGTTGGCCAAGGTGGCCACGGTGCCCCATGTCTCCAACATCGCCTCGCCCTACGGGCCGGCCGCGCCAACCCACGTCAGTGCGGACGGCACCATCGCCTTTGCCACCGTCACCTTCAACCAGCAGAACCTGGGCTTCTCCACCAGCCTGGCCAAGCAGTTCGTGGCCGCGGCGAAAACAGCCGAGGGCCCGGGCATCCAGGTGGCGGTGGCCGGGCAACTGGGCGAGGCCTCGAACGGTCAATCCTTCGGGGGAACCGTGCCCGGAGTCATCCTGGCCGGTGCGGTCCTCTTCTTCATCTTCGGGTCGATCTTCGCCATGGCGCTCCCGCTCATGTCGGCGCTGGCTTCGCTCGGCACCGCCATCGGTCTCATCGGCATTCTGAGCCACGTGCTGAAAATGCCCCAATTCTCCGTTGAGCTGGTCGCCCTCATCGGCCTGGGTGTCGGCATTGACTACGCCCTGTTTATCGTGACCCGACACAGACAGGGTCTCATCGCCGGTCAGGACACCGAGGCGTCGATCGTCAACGCGGTGAATACCTCGGGACGGGCCGTCCTGTTCGCCGGGATCATCGTGTGTATCGCGCTGCTCGGCATGTTCGCCCTCGGGGTGTCATTTCTCTACGGCTTGGCGGTGGCGGCGGCCATCGGGGTGGCCTTCACCATGCTGGCCGCCCTCACCCTGCTCCCCGCCTTCCTCGGTTTCATCGGGCCCAAGGTGCTCAGCCGGCGCCAAAAGCGCGAGCTGGCCACCACCGGCCCACAAGTGATCGGAGCAGGCGCCAAGGGCTTCTGGCCCCGATGGGCCCGCTTGATTCAGGACCATTCACTCCTGCCGGCCGTGGTGGCACTCATCGCCATCGTGCTGGTGGCCCTGCCCCTTCTCTCCCTGCGCCTGGGCAACTCCGACCAGGGCAACGATCCGGCGGCAACCACCACCCGTCAGGCCTACGACCTCCTGGCCAAGGGCTTCGGGCCCGGCTTCAACGGTCCATTGCAACTGGTTGCCGTCAACCAGGGTGTGGCCAACCAACACGTCCTCGACCAACTCGCCACCGAGGTCAAGGCCCAACCGGACGTGGACCGGGTTTCCGCGCCGATCAGTCTTCCGGCCAAGGACGGCAAACAGGTGTCTCTGGTGCAGGTCTATCCATCATCGGCACCCCAGGATGGTGCCACCTCCACGCTGATCAGCCGCCTGCGAAGTCAGACCATTCCTCGCGTGGTCTCCGGATCGGGCGTCACCGTCTATCTCGGAGGACCGACAGCCATCTTCGCCGACTTCGCGTCAGTGTTGACCTCCAAGCTGCCGCTGTTCATCGGGCTGGTGGTGGTGCTTTCCTTCCTCCTCCTGGCGATGGTGTTCCGAAGCCTGGTCATCCCGCTCACCGCCGCGGTGATGAACCTCCTTTCCATCGGGGCCGCCTTCGGTGTGTTGGTGGCGGTCTTCCAATGGGGCTGGCTGGGCACCGTCTTCGGGATCAACCGGGCCGGGCCTGTCGAGTCGTTTCTCCCGGTCATGCTCTTCGCCATTCTCTTCGGGCTCTCGATGGACTACGAGGTATTTCTGGTCAGTCGCATCCATGAGGAGTGGATCAAGTCGGGCGACAGCCGAGAGGCGGTACGCAAGGGCCTGGCGTCTACCGGAAAGACCATCACCGCCGCCGCCCTCATCATGATCTTGGTGTTCGGGTCGTTCATGCTCGGGGGCCAACGGGTGATCAAGGAGTTCGGTCTGGGCTTGTCCGCCGGGATCCTCATTGACGCGTTGGTCATTCGGATGACCATCGTTCCGGCGCTGATGTTCCTGTTGGGAAGATCCAACTGGTGGTTCCCCGACTGGCTCGACCGGATCCTTCCCCGCCTGTCGGTCGCCCCCGAATCGGCGCCGCCCGAGAGCACCGTCGACGAGCCCAGCCTGCCCGAACCGGACCCGCTCCCGGTCTGATCACGCCCGGACGCCTAGGTGGCCGGGACCCGCTTGGCCGTACCGGGCTCCTGGCTCGGCATGACCTGGACGGCAGCCATCGGATAGGGGGCCTGGCTGCCGTTGAGCTCGATGAGGTCGGAGCTCACACAACCCAGTGCCGTCACCCCGGCAACCGTGTCGTTGGCGGTGGACGGGAGGTCCGGTGGAGAGGTGTTTGCTTTGCCCATCTGCAAGGTGGTGGTGAGGTCACCCACCGTCTTTCGCCGCCATGCAGAGATATTGGGTGCCCGTACGCCGAAGCGCGCCTCGAGGAAACGCAACTGTGAGGTGTGGTCGAACACATCTGACGATACGTAACCGCCGCGGCTGAACGGCGAAACCACCAGCATCGGGACTCTGAAGCCCAGTCCCACCGGCCCGATGGAACCCTGGGCATCCGCCGGCAGCGGGTTGACGGTGACGAACTCGCCCGGGGTGCCGGCTGGCGGTGTCGGTGGGGGGACGTGATCGAAGAACCCATCATTTTCGTCGGACATGACGAACAGCACAGTCTTCGACCACACCTCTTCATTGGAGATCAGGGTCTGGAGAACCTGGTCGATGAACCATGCCCCCAGGGCAGGCGGGGACGGAGGGTGCTCGTCGTAGCCAAGGGGCGGGATGACCCACGACACCTTGGGCAAGGTTCCCGATCGGACATCCTGGGCAAAATCGTTGGGGAAGGTGGGGATGAACGCCTTCTGGTAGAGCGGGGATGCCGGCTTCGAGTACTGGGAGAAGTACGGAAGGATGGCGTCGGAGACCAACATCACCAGGGGTGAGTCCACCCGATGCGAGGCGTCCGGCGGCGAGTAGACCTTCCACGACACGCCGGCGTCCTCGAGGACTTCGGGCATGGTCGGCCAGTCCACGCTGAAACGGGCATCGGGCGACGGGTTGGTGATCAGCACCGGTCCCCCGTGCTTGCCGTCGGGGTCGATGGTGCCGGAGATCGACATGAGCCGATTGGGGTGGGTGGGCCCCATCACCGAACAGTGGTAGCCGTCGCAGATGGTGAAGGCGTCGGCCAAGGCGTAGTGATAGGGGATGTCGGCACGGTTGTGGTACCCCATGGTGAGAAGTCCGTTCACCGAGCCTTCGAACTGGGTTGAGGTATGGGTGGCGACGAAACCATCCATAGCTCCGCCATTCCGGCACAGGTGCTGGGGCAGCCAGTTGTGGCTCAGGTCGTGGGTGCACTCCCCGAGGCCACTGGTCACGTCGAGATGGAAGGGGAGCTGGCGACCGACCGGGTTCCGGGCGGTATTGGCGGCGAAGGGCTGAGAGAACGCTCCGAGGTTGCCGGCTGGGTGATCGTTGAAGCCACGCACACCTTTGTAGGCGCCGAAATAGTGGTCGAAGGACCGGTTCTCCTGCATCAGGAACACCACGTGATCGATGGCACCGAGGTCTGATCCGGCAGGAACCGTGGTGGCCGCCTTGGACACGGTGGGCGACGATCCGCACGCCGCTGCCAACACGCCCGCACCCGTGGCCAGCGCACCTCCCAAAAAGATCCGCCGATCGAACGATGCCGACCCGGCGCCCTTGTGCGAACTGTTCCCCATGGCTGCCCCCTTCGAACCCCGGCATGGTGCACGGGCATTCCCTGAGAGGAGCGTGGCCGGAAAGTAACCGCCGCGCAACCTCTATGCTCTGACCAGGAAGTTAGCCCTGATTGGTCGGCGCCGGAGTCGACCGGCGGCCTCGTTACCCCCACACGGCACCGCCAGCCGCCTCACCGCCTTGACAACGGGACGGGTTGAGTCTTAGCTGCCCTGTAGAAGCCTGCGAACCTTTGGGGGAAACATGTCCGACTTTGTGATGACCATCGGGGGCGAGTCAGTCCCGGCCGGAGAGTCTTTCGGCGTACTTAATCCGGCCACCGGCGAGGTCTTCGCCCATGCGCCCGAATGCAGCCGCACCCAGCTTGATGCCGCCTTCGATTCGGCGGCCAAGGCGTACCGGGACTGGAAGACCGACGAGGATCTACGGCGGGCGACCTTGCTGAAGATGGCCGACGTCCTGCTCGCCTCGGCGGGAGATATTGCCCCGGTGCTCACCGCCGAACAGGGCAAGCCGCTGGGAGACGCCAACATCGAGGTCTTTGCCGCTGCCATCTGGTGCCAGTACTTCGCCAACCTCGAGACTCCATCGCAGACCATCCAGGACGATGCCGATGCCCTGGTCAACGTGGTCCGGCGTCCACTCGGCGTGGTGGCGGCCATCACCCCGTGGAACTTCCCCCTGACCCTCGCCTTCTGGAAGATCGCCCCGGCTCTTCTGGCCGGCAACACCATGGTGCTCAAGCCATCGCCGTTCACTCCCCTGTCCACGTTGAAGGCGGTGGAGTTGCTGCGTTCCGTTGTCCCACCCGGAGTGCTGAACGTGGTCAGTGGGGGCGATGACCTCGGGGCCTGGATGACCGGCCATCCCGTCCCCCGCAAGATCAGCTTCACCGGTTCCATCGAAACCGGGAAGAAGGTTGCCCAGTCGGCCGCTCCCGATCTCAAACGGGTGACCCTCGAGCTCGGGGGCAACGACCCGGCCATTGTGCTCGATGATGCCGACCCCGCCTGGGTGGCCAAGGCCATCTTCGCCGGCGCCTTCAACAACAACGGCCAGGTGTGCTCGGCTATCAAACGGGTGTACGTACCTGAGGCCCTGTACGACGACGTGGTCGACGCTCTCGCTTCCCACGCGTCGGCGACCAAGGTGGGAGACGGCACCGAGCCCGACACCAAGCTCGGGCCCATCAACAACGCCCCCCAGTTTGAGAGGGTGAAGGAGTTGGTGGCCGACGCCATCTCCGGCGGAGCCAAGGCGGTGACCGGAGGCCACCCGATGGATCGCCCCGGCTATTTCTTTGAGCCCACCATCCTGGCCGGTCTGTCCGACGGGACCCGGATCGTCGACGAGGAGCAGTTCGGGCCAGCCCTGCCGGTGGTCTCCTACCGTGACCTCGATGATGCCGTGGAGCGGGCCAACGCCACCCACTTCGGGCTCTCCGGATCGGTCTGGGGCGCCGATGGCGACCGGGCCTACGAGGTGGCCGGACGCCTCGAGTGCGGGACCGCGTGGGTGAACACCCACCTCGCCCTGGCCCCCCAGCAGCCTTTCGGTGGGTTCAAATGGAGCGGGATCGGGATCGAGAATGGGCCGTGGGGTCTCGCCGAGTTCTCCGAAGTGCAGGTCATGCACCGTTCGCGGGCCGACGACGGTTTGAACATTTCCACAGCCGGTCTCGTCTCCTAACCCGCAACCAATCGACGCATCGGGGCGCAACCTGCCGTCGGTCTTTGCTTCGGTGACCGTGGCAATGGTGCCGCCTCGACCCCGGGTGCAATCCGCCATCATGCCCAGCCCCGGGCGGATGGGGCCGCTCACTGTTTAGATAGTCTAACTATGTGAGTTCTAGGACAGCTGGGGAGCGGGCCCGGGATCGAGAGCGAAAGACGGTCGGTCGTACGGCCGCCTGGCTGGCCAAACAAGTGGAGATCGGTCTCGGCTCGGTCGACCTCTCACTCCCCCAATACCGGGTACTCGGCCTCTTGGACGAAAGCTCGGCCTTCTCCTCGGCACTGGCCGAGCGCTTGGCCGTGCGCCCGCCCAGCGTGACAGCCATCGTCGACGGCCTGGTGGCCCGCGGGCTGGTGGAGCGCCGACCGGTGGAGTCGGACCGGCGGCGTGTGGACCATGCCCTCACTGAAAACGGGCTGTCGGCACTCAAGTCCGCCGACGCCGCCGTCGGCGCCCGGCTGGGCGACATTGCCGGGTGCCTTGACGACCCGGCCGCCACCGAGCGCGCCTTCGACGGTCTCTTCGTCTGGCGCCAGGCGTTCCGCGCCCACCGAACGGCTCGAAGGACCGTCCAGTGAACATCCAGATGCTCCGGCGCCATCATCGGGGTACTGCCGAACCGGCGACTGACTTCATCCCCATGGCCGAAGTCGCCCGCAATGACGCCCCCCGGGCCACCATCGACCCAGACAAGTCACTGTCGTGGTTACGTCGGGCCCTTCCGGTGATGAAGGCGCATCAGCGGATTTTTATCACCTCGCTGGTCCTGTCATTTTTCGGGCTCGTCCTCCAGGTGCAGATTCCGAACCTGCTGAACCACGCCCTCGAAAACTCCATCATCTCCCACTCCGTACCCCTCAATCACTACGTGTGGTGGATCATCGCGCTCGGTCTGGTCGGTGGGGTCTCCGGCTATATCGCCCGTCTGTTCCTCTTCGAAACCGCCTACAACATCGAGTACGACCTCCGGAACATCATCTACGAACATCTCACCCGCATGTCGTTCTCGTTCTACGACCGGGTCCAGTCGGGTCAGCTGATTTCGCGGGCCAACTCGGACATCCGCTCGGTGCAGATGTACATGACGTTCGCCCCGCTGATTCTGGTCCAATGCTCCATGGCGGTGGTCGCCTTCGGGTTCATGCTCTCGATCAACGTGCCGCTGGCCTTCATCGCCATGGCCACCATGCCCTTCGTCTACTTCACCGGGGTCAAGATGCGGAAGTCCATGTTCCCCGTGTCGTGGATCATCCAGGCTCGGCTGGCCGATGTCGCCACCATCGTGGACGAAAACGTCAACGGGGTCAGGGTGGTCAAGTCATTCGCCGCCGAAGAGCAGCAACTCCGCGCTCTGGCCGGCGCGGCCGAAAAGGTGAAGTGGGGCTACATCAAGGACGCGGATCTGCGGGCCCAGTTCACACCCATGGTGCAGAACCTCCCACAGGTCGGGCTGGCGCTGGTGCTGCTGTTCGGTGGCTACATGGTGATCCACGGTCATCTGGGGATCGGGGCCATCCTTGCCTTCAATTCGTACCTGTTGATGCTCCAGGCGCCGTTCATGATGCTGGGGATGCTGATCATGATGGGCCAACGGGCGGCCGCCTCGGCCGATCGGATCTATGAAATCCTCGATGAGCAACCGACCGTGACCGATGCACCCGACGCGATCGACCTCCGCCAGAGCCGTGGTGACATCCGATTCACCCACGTCGATTTTTCGTACAACCAGGACGACGAGCGACTGGTGCTCGCTGATCTCAATCTGCACATCGCCCCGGGCGAAACCGTGGCCGTGGTGGGGCGCACCGGAGTGGGGAAGTCGACGGTGGCCAGATTGTTGACCCGCTTCTATGACGTCACCGCCGGTTCGATCCGGATCGACGACCACGACATCCGCGATCTCACCCTTGCCAGTCTGCGGGCCAACGTCGGCATCGTTCTCGACGAGCCCTTTCTCTTCTCGGTTTCGGTACGCGACAACATCGCCTACGGAGATCCCGGGGCCTCCATCGCGGATGTCGAAGCCGCAGCCAGGGCCGCCGGCGCCCATGAGTTCATCAGCCACTTGGAGCACGGCTACGACACAGTGGTGGGGGAACGGGGCTACACGTTGTCGGGTGGCCAGCGCCAACGCATCGCCATCGCCCGGACTCTGCTGGTGAACCCCCCGATCCTGATCCTCGACGACGCCACCAGCGCCATCGACGTCCAAGTCGAGCAGGAGATCCATGCAAGTCTGCGGGTGCTGATGAAAGGGCGCACGACGCTGATCATCGCCCACCGCCTGTCGACCATTTCCCTCGCCGATCGGGTGGTGCTTCTGGACAGTCAGAAGATCGTGGCCGACGGAACCCACGCCGAGCTTCTGGCCTCGACCCCGCTGTATGCCGAGGTCCTCGCCCAAGCGGCCGAGCTCGAGCCCACTTCCGAGGGGGTAGGACGATGACCTGGGGTGGCGGCGGGTTCGGTGGCGGTTCCCCCGGTGGCTTCGGAAGAGCAGCGGCTCCTGGCCTCCCCTTCGGCGGGATCCCCTCCGAGCTCCAAGAGGGCGTTGACCGACTCCTCGCATCGGAGCCCGACCATCCCGACCCCGACGTCGTCTTCAGCCAGAACGGGTCGGATCATGAGATCCGCCGGCTCACCCTCTGGCGGCTGATCTCCAAGTATCCCGGCATGCTGGCCTTGGCCGCATTGCTCGTCGTGGTCATCGCCGTGCTCTCCCAGACCGGGCCGAAGCTCACCGAGATCGCCATCAACGACGGGATGACCCCACATCACGGGAACTTCAAGGTCGTCGCCATCACCGCCGCGCTGTATCTGATCTTCATCGTCGTCACCGCGTTCGCCCAACGCCTGCAAGTTCAGGTCACCGGACGGATCGCGGCCTGGGTCATGAACGACCTCCGGATCAAGATCTTCGCCCATCTCCAACGTCTCTCACTCGGCTTCTTTACCGAAGAGAAGGCCGGCGTCGTCATGAGCCGGATGACCAGTGATATCGAGAACCTGCAACAACTCCTCCAGGACGGTCTCTCCCAACTCGCCATCCAGGGTCTGACCATGGTGGTGATCACCGTGGTGCTGTTCGCCACCAACGTCCGGTTAGCCGCCATCACCGTCCTCCTCGTCGTCCCGGCGCTGGTGGCAGCCTCGCTCTGGTTCAAGCGATCGTCTGAACGCGGCTACGAGCGGGTGCGCGACGGCATCGCCAACGTCCTGACCGACCTCTCCGAGAGTCTCCATGGTGTGCGTATCGTCACCGCCCACAACCGGCAGCGTCAGAATGTCGTACATCATCGCAACGTGGTGGGCGACTACCGCGACGCAAACATCTACACCGCCCAGGTCAATGCCATCTACGGGCCCGGCACCCAGTTGCAGGGCATCCTCGCCCAGGCTGCCCTGTTGGCCATCGGTGGGACCATGGTGTTGCACCATTCGCTTTCGATTGGCGCCTTGGTGGCCTTCTTCTTGTACCTGAACCGATTCTTCCAGCCAATCCAGCTGTTGGTACAGCAGTACAACACCTACCAACAGGGACAGGCCTCGGTGATCAAACTCCGGAGTCTCAGCGACACCGAGCCGACGGTCAAAGAATCGCCCGATGCGGTCGACCTGCCTCACATTGACGGTGACATTACCTTCGACCACGTCTCGTTCGGGTATGACCCATCCATCGAAGTCATCACCGACGTCGACCTCCGGATCGAGCCGGGCGAAACCGTGGCCTTCGTCGGTCCGACCGGTGCCGGCAAGTCCACCCTGGCCAAGCTGGTCACCCGCTTCTATGATCCCACCTCGGGTCGGGTCCTCATCGACGGTCATGACCTCAGAGACGTGACCCTGCGGTCGTTGCGGCAACAGTTGGGTGTCGTACCCCAGGAGCCGTTCCTGTTTGCCGGGACGATCGGTGACAACATCGCCTTTGCCCGACCCGACGCCAGTGACGAGGAGATCCTCGAGGCGGTGCGAGCCGTCGGGCTCGAGGAGGTGATCGAGCGGGTACCCAACGGCATTGACACAGTTGTCCACGAACGGGGACAGACCCTCTCCTCGGGAGAGCGACAGTTGCTGGCCCTGGCCCGGGCCTTCCTGGCCCATCCTCGAGTCCTCGTCCTCGACGAGGCCACCTCCAACCTCGACCTCCAGTCGGAGACAAAGATCGAAGCCGCGCTCGACGTACTCCTCGAGAACCGCACAGCCATCCTCATCGCTCACCGCCTTTCCACCGCCATGCGGGCCGACCGCATTGTGGTGGTCGACGATGGACGGATCGTGGAGGTGGGTTCCCATCCGGAGTTGATTGCCCTGGGGGGCCGTTATGCCGAGATGTACGCCACCTGGGTTCGACATTCCGACGCAGCCGAGCACAGCTAACCGAAGGGTCGGCCGAGCCAACCGATGGAGTAGGGAATGTCCCTATTTCCGACCTGGCCGTGCCACACTGGCTGACGAATACGAGCGTGGCGGTTCGCCGCCTGCTCTCCTACTACGGAGGTTCGGAATGACTGTGCGGAAGCTAGTTGCCGAGTGTTTGGGAACCGCTCTCCTGGTGTTTTTGGCAGTGGGAGTTGCCACCCTCTCGTTCGGAAAGTGGGCATCAGGACCCCTTGTCGATGGCTCAGTGGGTACCAGTGTTGCCGCTGGAATTGTCGCCACGGCCCTCGCCTTCGGGCTGGTGATGTTGATCCTCGCCTATGCCCTCGGGCCGATCTCGGGTGCCCACATCAACCCGGCAGTCACCATCGGCTTTGTGGTGAGTGGGCGGATGACGATCATCGAGGGCATCGGCTACTGGATCGCCCAGCTGGTCGGCGGCATCATCGGTGCCGGCGTTCTCTTCGAAGTATTCCGCTCGACCAGCCTCTACTCCAAGGCAGGGACCGGCCTCGGCACTGACGGATGGGGGAAGCACTCCATGATCGGTATCCAATGGGGTGGGGCATTTGCCGCCGAGGCCATCCTCACCTTCCTCTTCGTCTTGGTGGTCCTTACCGTCACCAGCCGTATCGGCAATTCGAACGTGGCCGGCATTGCCATTGGCTTCGCGTTGGCATCCGTGCACCTCATCGGCATCCCCATCACGGGTACGTCGGTCAATCCGGCCCGAAGCCTGGGGCCGGCCATCTTCGTCGGTGGTGACGCTCTTCACCAGGTGTGGTTATTTCTGGTGGCGCCCCTGGTCGGCGGAATTGTGGCTGCCCTCATTCACCGCTTTTTGGTGCCGGCCGAGACCGATCAGGCCATCGCTCTACCCGGCAACGAAGCCGCCCGCGAGGCAACCAAGGCCGCTACCTGAAGCGAGGAGTTCATCTCCGGTCACGGAAATCCGGTCCGGTTGTCGCCGGGTTTCCGTGACAAGCTCGATGAGGTGCCCACCGATCAACTGCGCCTCACCCTTGAGGTAGAAGATCCTTTCCGCCTCGATCTGACCGTATGGACGTTGCGGCGACGAGAGCACAACCTCATCGATCGATGGGATGGCCAGTGCTACCGCCGGACCCTGGTGGTGGACGACGAACCCATCGAGGTCGCTGCCCGCCAGCGACCCACTGCCGGGCATCCATCCGACCAGCCATCCCGGCTCGACCTGGACCTGCGCGCCGGTCACGCCGGCCTCGACGACGGGTCGGTGGCGGAATGTCACCACATCATCGAACGCACCCTGGGGCTCGAGGTCGATCTCGATGGTTTCTACCGACTGGCCCATGACGACCCTCACCTTTGCACCCTTTCCCGACGGGTTTTCGGCATGCGACCACCCTGCTTCCCGAGCGTATTCGAGGCCGTGGTGAATGCCATCGCGTGCCAACAAATTTCCTTGGTGGTGGGGATCCATCTCCTCAATCGGTTGACCCAGCGGTTTGGAGTGGCCCTCTCTACCGATGCGGACGCTCAGCCCGCATTCCCAACTCCCGAGCGCATGGCTGAGGCCGATCCGACCGAGCTGCGTGAGCTCGGGTTCAGCGGTGCCAAGGCGCGGGCGGTGATCGAGTTGGCTCAGCAGGTCGCGGTCGGGATCATCGACCTCGAGGCACTCAGGGGTGAAGACGACCAGACGGCATCGAAGGTGCTCCTCGGTCTCACCGGCGTCGGACGATGGAGCACTGAGTACACCTTGTTACGAGGACTTCGCCGTTGGCACGTCTTTCCGGGCGACGACGTCGGAGCCGGCAACAATTTGAAGCGCCTTTTTGAACTGGCCGACTCACCCGGTTACGACAGCATCGCGACATTGACGCGGGGTTGGGCACCATACAGTGGTCTTGTGTACTTCCACCTCTTGCTCGACGGACTGGCAGGGAGCGGGCCCCTGCCCGGCGACCACCCGGAAGCGCTCCACTCGTGACGACCGTGAGTGTGGCGAGGACCGCGGTGCACGGTATGCCCCGGATCGGCGTGGGTCGATCACTGAAGCAGGCACTCGAGCGCTTCTGGGCCGGGCGGATCCCGGCGGAGGAACTGCAACGTACGGCGGCGGAGATCCGGCAACTCAACTGGAAGGCGATGGCCGATGCCGAGATCGACTTCGTGCCGTCGAACGACTTCTCCCTCTATGACCACGTGCTCGATGCCGCCGTGATGGTCGGGGCCATTCCGGAACGCTTCCGACCCGAGACTGGGCCCATCGACCTGGATCGCTACTTTGCCATGGCCCGAGGCGGGGAGATCGACGGACAGTCGGCTGCACCTTTCGAACTGACCAAGTGGTTCGACACCAACTACCACCACCTTGTGCCCGAAATCGAAGCTTCCACTCCGTTTGTACCCGACACGTCAAAACTACGCAGTGAACACACCGAGGCTGCCGCCCTCGGTATCGTCACTACCCCTGTCCTGGTCGGTCCCCTCACGTTGCTCCTTCGGAGCACTGGGTCATCCCACCGCGATGCCCTGGGTCGGCTCGACCCTCTCGTCGACGCCTACGGCCAGGTGTTAGCCGAACTCCACCGTGAAGGTGTGCCTTGGGTGCGGCTCGACGAACCGGTGCTGGTCGAGGATCGGGATGTAAAGGAGGTCCAGGCTCTGCGGAACGCCTATCGACGTTTGGCCGAACGCAGCGACCGACCGAGCATGGTGGTCTCCACTTACTTCGGCAGCGTTGGTTCCGCCCTCCCGATTCTGGCCGATCTCCCGGTGGAAGGTGTGGGCCTCGACTTCTGCCGGGGCGCGGAACAGCTCGGCCTCCTGCAGTCCGCCGGTGGTTTGGGCCACAAAGTCCTGATGGCCGGCGTGGTCGATGGACGCAACGTATGGGCCACTGATCTCGATGCCTCCCTCGCCATGCTCGATCAGCTGGCGGACGTTGCCGCCGAAGTGGTGGTATCCACCTCGTGCTCACTGATGCACGTACCGGTGAGCCTCCGAGCCGAGAGCAACCTTTCCGACGAGGTACTCCCCTGGTTGGCCTTCGCCGAAGAAAAACTAGCGGAGCTGGCCACCTTGGCCAGGGGGTTCGGACTGGGCCGGGAGGCGGTCGCCGAAGAACTCGACACCAACCGGATGGCCCGCGAAGCCAGGTGGCGCTCCCCCCGTGTCGTCGATGACACCGTCCGCCAACGGGTTGCCGGGTTCGGAAACTCCGACCCCCGGCGATCGACCCGCTCTGAGGTGCGAGCCGCCGCCCAGCAGGTTCGCCTCTCGCTGCCCCCACTGCCGACGACCACCATCGGATCATTTCCCCAAACCGCGGAGTTGCGCTCCGCCCGAGCCGCGTGGCGGACCAACCACATCGACGATGTCGCCTACCACGCATCACTGTGCGCAGAGGTCGATCGGGTCGTACGCATCCAGGAGGAGGTCGGGCTGGACGTCCTCGTCCATGGAGAGCCCGAGCGCGATGACATGGTCCGCTATTTTGCCGATCAACTGGCTGGTTTCGTGTTACCGGTCGAAGGATGGGTCCAGTCGTACGGCTCGCGGTGCGTCCGACCTCCAGTCCTGGTCGGCGACGTATCCCGACCCCGTGCGATGACCGTGGAGTGGGCTCGTTACGCCCAGTCCCGAACCTCGAAACCGGTGAAGGGAATGCTGACCGGACCTGTCACCATGCTGCGATGGTCCTTTGTGCGTGACGACCAGACCGAGTCGGAGACCGCCGTACAACTGGCATTGGCAATCCGCGACGAACTCGTCGACCTGCAGTCAGCCGGTATCGCCATCATTCAGGTGGACGAGCCCGGATTACGCGAGGGTCTTCCCCTGCGGACCGCCGAGCGCGCCGACTATCTGGCTTGGGCCACGCGAGCATTCCGGGTGGTGACGGAGCCGGCGAATTCTGAAACTCAGGTGCACACCCACATGTGTTATGCCCAGCTTGGTGACATCATGGACGCGCTGGGTGAACTCGACATCGATGTGGTGTCGTTGGAGGCGGCCCGCTCAGGTATGGCGTTGGCGGCAGACCTCAAAGCCGCCGATTATCAGGGTGGGGTCGGACCGGGTGTCTATGACGTGCACACCCCCGGGATTCCCACCATCGCCTCGATCGAGGTGCTCCTTCGTCGCGCCGTTGAGGCACTCGGAAGCGATCGGGTGTGGGTCAACCCCGACTGTGGCCTGAAGACCCGTCAGTACGATCAGGTCGTCCCCGCTCTTGAGCACATGGTGGCGGCCGCCCGCAAGCTCAGAGCGGAACTCGAAACCGACTGAACCCCGGTCGATCACCTCGAGGTGCCCCGACTCATCGGGTCAGGGGCGCCAACTGAGCCTCGGTGGGTTCGCTGCAGCAGAACCACGACTCGGTAAGCCTGGCTCGCTGCCCGGGTGGCCCACTCGAGACTGACCCGGTCACGGGACGAGGTCGGGCAATCGTCGTCTGGCTACGGATCAGTGCGTCGATTTCCGCAAACGTTAGATCCGCGGGTTGGTCGACGCGAGCTTCGACCAGGGCGGCCAGGTCCTGTTGCAATTGGTCGACTTCGCCATCGGGATGTGACCACGTCCAACCCAGCCGAGCCGCGTCGTAGGGACCGAGATGTGGTGTCATCTCGGGTCGGTCCAGTAACAGCGACTTTTCGGGTAACAGTAAGCGCACCGTGTACTGCACCGGATCCACGTTGGGAACCAGGTCGTGGGCAATCACGAAATCGAGGAGGTCAACCAGGCCGTCAATGGTTGTCCACGGAGTGAACGGCAACCACGATGGCCGCACCTCGATATCGTGTCGGCGCAACAGGATGACCGCCTCGGACGCCTCGGCCACCGTGTGGCCCTTATCGAGGTGCTCGAGAATCACGTCGTCCACCGACTCGAATGCAGAGACAATGAACAGGCAGTCGGCTTCGGCCAGCTCGGACCAGATGTCGGGGTGACGCAGGACGTGTTCCACCTTGACCGTGCAGTCGAAGGTAAGCCCGGGGTGGCGGGTGTGGATGGCGGCAATCACCCGGCGGGAGTGGAGTGGGGTGTTGAGGAAGTCGGGATCCGCAAACGTCAGGTGACGAGCGCCGGCGACCACCAACTGATCGACGTCGGCCACCACCGTGGCCTCGTCCACCGGCCGCACGCGACCGTCATAGACGACGGGCACCGGACAGTGCCGGCACCGATGGGAACAACCCCGGCTGGCCTCGACGGAACCAACCAACCGTTCCTCACCACCAACTGCCAACCGGGTATACCGGTCAAGGGTGGGCAACATGCTCCGGGCGGGAAGGAGCGCGGGACCACGGGCCAGTTGGATGGTACGGCCTGGATCGACTCCGCCCACCCAGGCCACCAAACCGGCTTCATATTCGCCGGCGATCACCGCGTCAGCCGGCGATGTGACGGTGAGATCACGGCTCACCGTGGCATACAGACCGTAAAAGCACAGCGGAAGATCGGGCCGCCGGGCCCGGACCGACTCGGCCACCTGCAGCGCCAACCGCATGGCCGTGTGCATCGGCACCGAAAACGCCACACGGTCAGCCCAATCGAAATCGGCCACGTCAATCGGGTCAACCGCCACATCCACACAACGGACCTGGTGGCCGACCGCCTCCAACGCCGCCATCGGCTTGGACAACCCCAGCGGCTGGTTGCCCAGCTCATAGGTGGAAACCAGAAGCACTCGCACGAGAGCGAGGTTAATGGTGCCGGACAGGCCGATCGTGCGGGGCACCGCGGAGCTCGACCTCGAGACAGGACTCAGCTAGGCGCAAGGCTTCCTCGACCTCATGAGCCGTTTCCCCGCGGGCAAAGATGAATCCGAGATAGCGGTCGCCTTCCGGAAGCGGGACCACGTCCCGTCCCAAGGGGATGGAGATCTCGACACCGGCAACGCCTTCGACGGCCCGGGCTCGTTCCAGACCCCTTACCTCCACCAGCACCCCGGCCGATCGGATCGGGAGCATCATCACTCCCGCCGCCTGGGCCTCACGGGTGAGGCCATCCAAACTCATGCCGAGGGCGTGGCGGATGATGACCTCCTCAAGGCTCACCCCGACCCCGAACCGGAGGGAGCGCGAACAAAGACCACCGATCGACCGGGCAGCCAATTCCAGGATCGTCACCACGCCCGTGGCACCGATACGCAGTTCAGCGTGCAACGGTCCTTCCTGCAATCCCATCGCCTCGGCAGCTCGGGCAGTGATTGTCTCCACCTCGGCGAGGATGGAGGCTGCCTGCCTCGACGGCGTGACATAGATGGTCTCTTCGAAGAACGGACCATCCAAGGGGTCGGGCTTATCGAATACGGCCAGAACCTCCAATTTCCCGTTGACGAGCAGCCCTTCGACCGCCACTTCGGCTCCGGGCACGAAACGCTCGACAACCACCGGCTCCGGGCAGTCCCCGAGGATGGCCCGAATCCGGGCAGCAGCCGCCCCGGCCTGGGCGGCGTCGTCGACACGGATCACGCCCTGGCTGGCTGATCGAGATGCCGGCTTCATCACGCAGGGGTACCCGATGTCAGCGCACGCCAGCGCCTCATCGGCTCCGGCGGGAACTATCCGATAGGAGGGTTGAGGGAGCGAGGCAGCGCCCAGGCGCTCTCGCATGACGACTTTGTCCCTGGTGGCAGCCACTGCGTCGGGTAGATTGTGCGGGAAGCCCAGACGCTCGGCGGCTCGGGATGCGACCACAATGCCCTGGTCATCGACAGCCAGGACGCCATCGAGCGGCGTCCGATGGTGGAGCGCCACGATGGCCTCCACCGCGGCGTCAGGTGACCCCATGGGTACGACCACCGCCCGATCTCCCATGGACCGTGCAATGGCCTGGCGGTGTTCGGACCCGACCACCACATCGACTCCCAGGACGGCCGCCGCGGCCATGAAGTCGGTGGCCCGATAGGTGGCAGTGGGTAACAACAAGAGAATCCGTGGCATCGCCCTATGATGCACGTAACCGACCGAGTGCCGAGGCGAAGCCATCATGAATGACGTCGATTCCGACAATTTGACAGTTCTGCGAGCGACCGACGCAGCCGTAGCCATGGTGTCTGAGCTGCGGGCCGGCGAAGATGACCAGGAGTCGCTTGCCCTCTGGGTCGAGGTGACGGGGTCGAACGGGAATGCCTACACCTACGACATGTATTTCCAACCGATCGCTGATGCCCAACCGGGCGATTGGAGCGATGAGCAGGACGATCTGAAGATCGTGATACCGGCCGAAAGCATCCCCAACATGAAGGGGGCGGTCCTCGACGTCAACAGTGACGGCGGCGAGACGGGGATGGTGATCGTCAATCCCAACCAGCCTCCGACCATGGGGAGCCCAGCCATGGCCGGACCCCCGGTCGATCTCAGTGGGGACGTGGCACAGAGGGTCCTCCAGGTGCTGGAGGCACAGATCAACCCGTCCATTGCCGCGCATGGTGGGCGCGCCGACCTGGTGGCGGTCGAGGATGATGCTGCCTATCTCCGCTTGAGTGGAGGTTGCGCGGGATGCGGGATGGCGGCGGTGACCCTGAGCCAGGGAATCGAAGTGGCCTTGCGAGACTCGGTACCCGAAATCACCCGGGTGATCGATGTGACCGACCACGCCTCGGGTACCAACCCGTACTACGAGGCCGCCAAAAAGTAACTCTCAGACCGGCAGAAATCGGCGCGCATCCTCGGCTGCGTAGGCGGCCACCATGCCGTCGATCGCCGCGGTCGCCTCGACCCGGTCGATTACGTCCTGGAGCCGGTTGGCGGGGATGGCACACGTCATCTCCGTCCGGGGCATATTGGTGCGAGTGCGGCTCAACATGCAACCCACGCTGACTGCTACTTCACCTTGCTCCTTGGCCACGGCCACGATATGGCACTGGGGTTTGCCGTCGATGCGAAGGTCCGGAAGAGCATCGGAGAGCACCATCAGTTGCTTGCCGTTGACCCGGATCATGACCACGTCGGGATCGACCGGCGTGTCGGCGAGCGGGCCATAGGTCACGGTTTCCGGACGTTCGGTCACCACCGGGATGCCGGGAACCATGTCCATGGTCACCCAACCCGACTCGAGCAGCGTGGCCACGTCTGAGCGACCGGCCACTTCTTCGAGGGTGGCAAATCCGTGGGTGAGACTCCCCACACTGCAGTTCCCGTGGTCAGCAGCCACCGTGGTGAAGGTCCGGTCGACGGCTTTGGTCCAAAACACGCACCCCGCCGGCACACTGCCGGTCCGGCCATCCGGAGTCGCTTCCGGCATCGGGGCGTCGTAAGGCTTGACTCCGGCTGGGGACGAATCCGAGAAGGTGATGGCAATCGGAGGCGTCGTGAGGTTGAGCGCCGAAGTGATGGCGTCGGCAGATTCGGACCAGTGGTCAAGGGTCGGCATCATCCCAGTATTACTGAAGCCAACGGCTGGGAAAAACCGAACACGTCAGTCAGCACCTACTCGAGACAACCGTGGGCATCACGCACCAGGAGCCCGGAGCGGTCGACCTCGAGTCCTCAGTCAGAACGTCACTAACGTCAGGGTATGACTCCGCAGTGGAAAGCACTCCTCGAAGAAGGCGCTGACTCTGATCCTTTCGTCCAGTTCGGCAGATGGTTCAGGGACGCCGCGGCCATTGTGCCGAGCCCCGAAGCCATGGCGGTGGCGTCGGCCGACCTCCAGGCCCGTCCATCAGTGCGCATGGTGCTGATGAAGGCGTGGGATGAGGACGGTTTCGTCTTCCACACCCACTTCGAAAGCCGCAAGGGCCACGAGCTCACCGAGAATCCTCACGCGTCCCTCCTTTTCTACTGGGAGCCATTGGGGCGCCAGGTTCGGATCGAAGGTCCCGTCAATCGCATCTCCGACAAGGAATCCGACGCGTATTTTCTGACCCGGCCGGCGGGTGGCCGGGTCGGGGCCTACGCATCACATCAGAGCCAGATCATCGACAGCCGGGAGGCGCTGGATCTCCAGGTGCAGCGTATCGAGTCCCAATTCGTCGGACACCAGGTGACCCGCCCGCCGTGGTGGGGGGGATTGCGAGTACAGCCTCAGGTATTCGAATTCTGGCAGAACCGGGAGGACCGCCTCCACGACCGACTCCGCTACACGCCGGATCGAGCCGGCTGGAAGGTCGAGCGACTCCAACCTTGAGCCCGTGATGACCGTGGGCGTCGCTCCCCCAGCGGGCACCGGCGTCTCAGGTTCCCCGATCCAGAAGCTGGTTTTCGCCGGGGCTGTCATTCTCAGACGGTCGGAGGCTCTGCCGTGCCCTCGGCGTGCTCCAGGCCCCCGCGGATGGTCTGATCAGCCCTGCGAACGACGTGGGCCACTCAGATCTTGCTGAGGATTCATTTACCCCATGTCTTGGGATCTGCCCTGAGTTCTTACCGTCGGCCACCGGACCTTGGTCGCCCAGCCGAGGCGCTCGAACCGACGGATGAGCCACGCAGAGGGGTCCACCATGCCCCGCCGTGCGCCGTGGCGGGCCCAGGTGGGGTGGGCGTGGTGGATGTTGTGCCAGTTGTCACCGAGGGACACGATGGCCAGCAGCCACAGGTTGGTGCTGCGGTCACTCGTCCCGTCCGACCGCTGGCCGAAGGTGTGGCACAGCGAGTTGACCGACCAGGTGACGTGGTGGAGGAGCGCCATCCGCACTAGGCCGGCCCACAACAGGGCGGTGAGGGCTCCCGTGAAGGTCTCCGACAGCGCGTAGCCGATCCCGAAGGGGATCATTAGCGACGCCAGGGCCAGGACCGGAAATAAGCGGTCGATCCGCTGCAGGTCGCGGTCGCGCAGCATGTCGGGTGCGTAGCGGGCGGCGCTCGACGCATCCGATACGAACAGCCAACCGACGTGAGAGAAGGCAAGGCCCCGCAGCAGAGCCGTGCCGTGATCGCCGTAGCGATGGGGGGAGTGGGGGTCGCCGGAGTGGTCGCTGAACATGTGGTGGCGACGATGGGTGGCCACCCAGCTGGTCACCGAGCCCTCAACTGCCATCGAGCCCATGATGGCGAGGGCGATCTTCAGCGTCCGGCACGGCCCGAAGCCGCTGTGGGTGAACAACCGGTGGAAGCCGATAGTGATCCCAAAGCCGGTGAGGACGTAGAGGACGAGTCCCATGACGATGTCGGACAGGTTGACGGCGTGCCCCCATAGCCAGGGGATGACGATGGCAAGCGCGATCGCCGGGCCGGCCACGATGGCGGCGGTGACCAGCTTCTGAGCCGCGTGCACCACCGCCGGTGCCTGTTCTGCCATGTCGGCGGGGTCGGAAGCGGCCATCGGCTCGGGTGCGACAACCAGGGAACCCACGGGACCTCCGAAAGCGCCGAGGCGCATGAGGCAAGGCAATACCGGACGGCCTCACGGGGTCGGTTGCCGAGCGATGACCCTCGACTCTACCGGTATCGGGCTTCAGCGTCCCCAAATGCCTGGTCAGGGACAGTGGCAACTGCAAGCATCGAGGTCAACTCCGCCTCCTTCCGGCGGTCGAGAGGAGCGGCCGGGAACGTGCCACCGCCGGATGCACTCATCACATCCTCGGAGCGGTTCGCGCACCGTCCCATCGGGTGGTTCATTGGCCCAGCTAGAGGACTCGGTGTGCCTTGGGGACACAATAAGAACCCATTGGTCTGCGGCACCCATTCACGCTATAATTATGTACATGACTACTCTTCCCGTTGCCGATGCTCGGGCCAACCTGTCGAAACTGATCGATGAGGCCAGCACCACTCACGAACGATTCGAGATCACGCGGAACGGCCGGCGGGCGGCGGTGCTCATCGGAGCCGACGACTACGACGCTATGCGCGAAACCATTGCCGTTCTTTCCGACCCAGTCCTCTTACGCTCTCATGAGGAAGGGCAACAGGCGCTCGGTGATGGGGATGTTCTCGACGCCGAGCAGCTCGCCGATGCAATGAACAATGCCGGCCGCCATGTCGACACCAGGTGACAAACCGGTACCGACTGCGCGTTGCCCGACCAGCCGCCCCCGCCCTTACCGACTCGCTACCCGAGAAGATTGCCCATGCCGCATACGAATTGATCAATGGGCTGCTGCTCGACAATCCCCGTCGTGTCGGCAAACCCCTCAACCCACCGCTAGCCCCCGCCTACTCCGCTCGTCGCGGCGACTACCGGATCCTCTATCGGATCGACGACGTGACGCGAACCGTCGAAGTCACAGCCATCGGGCACCGCGCTGACGCCTATCGCTCCTGACGCCCTTCGCCACCGCGGCCGAACTTCCTCGTGGTTCGTGCAACTCGTTTTTGTGGACCTTGGGTCACACACTACGAACCGGTCTCTCGTCATCGGAGGTCCGCTGATCGGCCTCCAAGAGGCTCGGTGACGGGACGATCGACTTGCTGTCGTTCTCTGTCCGGCAGGGCACTCGAATCCGTTGCCCAGCCGGCTTTTTGGACGTACACTGGACGTACGAACGAAGAGAGGAGGTTGACCGTGCAAACAGAATCACGCCGTCGGAGCCGGCGCATGGATCTCCGCACCACGCCCCAAGAGCGTGACCTAATTGACCGCGCCGTCGCCGCCAGTGATACCGACCTGACTGACTTCGTGGTCACGCAGGCCTGCATCGCAGCCCGGCAAGTCCTCGCAGACCGTGACGTCTTCGAACTCGACGACACAGCTCTCACCGCGTGGGAGTCGCTCAACTCTCGCCCATCGCGCGATCTGGCGGGCCTCCGCCATCTGATCCAACGCCCCTCTCCGTTCACTGAGTGAGCGGCGCCTATCGGCCGCCGGAGCCGCTGGACGCCCACCATGACCTGAGCGGCTTCCGATGCCGGTCACCTGAGCAGACCGAATGGTTGCAGCGTTATGCCCGCCAGTCGACAAGCACCGGAACGACTCGTGTCTTCGTTGTAACCGAACAGCGCAGTGTCCAAGTTGTCGCTTACTACGCCTGGTGCATGGCCCAGATCCGTCCCGATACGGCACCTCGGCGTCTCCGCAAAGGTGCCGGACGCTATCCCCAACCCGTCGCACTCCTCGCACGACTCGGTGTCGACGCCGACCATGAACGTCAGGGACTCGGCGTCGGCCTTCTCCAGGACGTCATTGCTCGACTGCTCGAGCTTTCTTCGGACATCGGATGTCGAGGCCTGCTCGTCCACGCCGAATTGAGCGATGCACGCGACTTCTACCTCCACCTCGTTCCCGAGTTCGAGGCGAGCCCCACCGACGACCTGCACCTTGTGCTCCTCATGAAGGACATCCGAGGCACTCTGCAGATCTGATGGTCGTGCCGGGCAACAGGTCGGCCGCATTCCGGTTCACGCAACTCGTTTTTGTGGACCCTGGGGGACACAATACGAACCGGGCGCATGAAATTCTCGGACCCTGCATTGCACTCGCCTGACGGATTTACGAACAACTCATCGATAGATCTCACGTCTGTGACCGACCTTCACAACAAGCACGACGAGTCGTCCCTTGTCGATCTCATAGATGATCCGATAGTCACCAGTCCGAACTCTCCACTGTCCGTCGCCTCCAACGAGTTGCGTTCCAGCAGGGGGCCGGGGATTTTCGGAGAGGATCTCGATCGTTTTCAATACGCGGCTTTGTGCGGTCCGATCGAGCTTTCGGATCGCCTTGGCGGCGTGTGCGGTGTATTCAATTTCAAAACGATCCGCCACCTACGCGAGCCCCAACTCGCGCATGAGTTCTTCGTGTGAGATCGTGGGCTCAGTGGATTCCTTTGCGGCTCGCGCTGCTGCAAGATCCTCGGCATCCTCAAGGGCGTCTACGGCACGCTCGAAAAATTCTGGACTCACCAGAACCCCGACTGGACGACCTCGTCTCGTGATTTCTATAGGTTCGATTCGAGCTTGGTCGAGCATGACGGACCAATTGGTGCGTGCGTCATTCGCTGCGATAGATGTCATGAACTAACCTTACGAAAGATACGACTCGTAAGCAAGTGATCCAGGAAGCTTTCTGGCATGGTTCGCGCACCATCCCATTCGGATTCAGGAAAGCGCAGGTCAACAACTCGGGTGACCTTGGGGGACACGATAAGAACCGGTTCCTCATCGTCGATGGTCCAGGGCTGACGATTCAGAAGCGCGCCACGGCTCGCGGTTGACGGATCGATCCCGATCAGGCTCGGACACTTCTACGTGAGGGGACGGGAACCTCACGTCCTTCCGCTTGAGCCGCGGCCAACCAAGCTTCAACACCGATCTCTGCCTCTTGGACGGCTTCGTGAGGAGTCGGGCCATGCCCCGAACAGAAAGGCAGATCGGGGACGTCGGCGATCCAGATCTGATCCTCGTCATTCCAAAACACTTCGATCGGATAGCTCTGCATCATCGGCCCTTCTCCAACTCCAAACTGTAGCGTCGAACCAACAAGGGGACCTGTCGGACTTGATAACGCTTCGCCTCGCCCCTCTCTTCCTGCAAATTGATCAACTCGGCCACTTCGGTCCGCGCGAAGACCCGATGACTCCCGCGTCCACTGATCTCCTCGAATCCGAGCGCTTCAATCAGTCGAACGAGATCGACAAACGCCACATTTCCGACGTCACCTCGAAGGATGCGAGCGAGGAGCCGACGTGGAGTCATGACTGTGACCGTATCCAACGGGTGTCTCAACGAATCAGCCCGTTGTGATGCAAATGCTTGTTGTCGGTTCGCGCACCGGTCCGATTGCCTCCGCGAAGACACAGGTCAACGGCTCGGTGGGCGCTGAGGGACTCGAACCCTCGGCCTGCTGGTTGTAAGCCAGATCGGCCTGAACGTTGTCCTCGCCTCTATGAGCGCAAGTGACCCTCGGACAAAACTGGCACAACTAGCAGGTGTCGTTCAGACCAGGTGCAGTCGGTCATTCATTGGCCCTTCGGCGAATACCCGTTCCTGTCAGCAGCTTCTCACCAACTCGGTCCGTGTGACACGTCGCTCATGGCTCATTCCTAGGGCGAGACCGGCTGGTAGCGCGCCACGGCGAATCCGAACATCATCGGGATGTCGACGGCGAAGAGCACGAGGGCGGCGATGAGCACCGCCAGCGTGGCGCTCGGTATGTGGTCCAAGACGAACACATAGACGAGCATCCCGGCGATCACCGCGTACTCGAGCAGCGCCCAGCCGAAGACCATCCGGAACTTGCCCCAGGCAAACTTGCCGATGCGCGCCAGCATGACCACCGCCACCGCCACCACGACGCCGGCCAGGGTCAGGGCAATGACCGCTGGCACCAGATTCGGATGGCGGTTCGTCTGGGCAGTCAGGTAGATCCCAGCGGCCACAACGAGTATCAGCGCAGCAATCCCCAACTCGCCGATCGGGGGAAGCGTGCGCTCGTCGGTAACGTCGGCGTTCTCCATGGCCGCGGTCATGAGGTGGCCAACCTCGTCATGATCACCAGGGTCGCAACCTGCATCACTCCCGTGATGCCGGCGGTGAGGATGAAGATCCGCATCAGCTTGCCGATGCGCTCGCCATTCGGGCGCTCCTTCTTCAACTCGAAAAGTACAGCCAGGTTTGCCGGCTCCAGTATGCCCAAAGCGATTACCGCCATCACCCCGACCACGATGTATGAGGCGACCAGCAAGCCGTGGTTCGGGGAATTCGGCGCAAGGAAGCCCAGGTGGCGCGCCAGCTGGTACCCCGCGGCCAACGTCACGATGACCAGCGTGGGCATGATCACGAGCATCTTCGGCATGAACCGGGTGGAGAACTCGATCCGGGCCGGCACGGACATCCTGCCGATGATGGGCCCGATGGCCAGGCCGACGAAGAGGTCGATCCCGGTCCACAGGCCCCCGCCGGCCACGTGGAAGAAATCGAGCGCCCAGAGCCAGTTCCCGGCGATGGACACAATGAGCAGGACGATGATGGCCCCAGCGACCACCACGCCCACTCGAGGGACAATGGAGAAGTCGGGAACCGGCGGTGGCCCTGGCGGTGGTCCAAGCGGCGCTTCCGCCGAAATCGGGCCGATCTTGACCGTGTCACTCATCGCTATGGCCTCCTCCCCTGAGTAGCACCTTGATTACAGCACGATTCGCCTCCTCACGGTGGGTTGTTGGTGGTGGCCTCCAGGGACCGCCCCAGTTGAGCCCCGAGAGGACCCGGTGCCTGGGACGAACGCAGTCGGCATCTACGATGTGGGTCTGAGCACGCAGTTTGCACCGTCCTTCTGCATGACTTTGCGCCTCGCCGCTGAGCGCTCGCGGAGTGCCCGCGGAGTGCCCGAACTCGCGAGCACCGAGGGTGTGGGGTGCACAAACTCGAACGCCAGCTTGACCACGCGTGATAGGTGGGGTGGACCTTTGCGGCCGTGGCCCTCTCGTTCCTCTCCTCTGGTCCGTCGCGCCTTCGAGCTTCTCCGGGTTCATCGTCCCAGCGGCCTTGAGAACGACATCGAGTTCATCGTGCTTCGTCATCAACTCGAGGTCTGAGCACCGACGCACGCCACGTCCCCGGTTCACCTGGTCTGATCGGGCATTCCTCGCCGTTGCCGCCGCTCCTCCCCCGCCGCCAGGATGAGCCAGGCGAAAAGCCCTACGTCCTCCACGGGCGAAGGGTACTGGTTGCGGTGACCCTACCTGTGGCGTCCCTGACCTGCGCCGAGACGCCGGTCTCCTCGGGGTTGGGCGCCGCCGTGAGGCGCTGCTCGCCGAACATCGGCGCGACGAGGCGGTAGGCGAACTCTTGGCCAACTAGCGGCACGCCCGAGCGACGGATCAGCTCGCCCATCATCAGGGCCTGCAGCGGCCCGTGCACGACCAGACCGGGGTAGCCCTCCTGCGCGGCATATGCAGAGTCGTAGTGGATGCGGTGCGCGTTGTACGTCAGCGCTGAGAACCGAAACAGCACCACCGAGTCCACGTCGAGCGCGAGGCTACCCATAGGCGCCGGAGTCTCGGCCGTGTTCGACTTCGCTGGCAGCGTCGATCCGGGGGCCCGGTAGACGATGTCTTGCTCGTCGGTGATCGCCAGTCGGCCGCCCTGCTCGATGTCGCTGCGAACGGTGACGAAGGTTAGCGGGCCGGACTTGCCTTCCTTTTCGGCGGTGCGGATGACCCGGGTGGTGCGTGTCGCAGGCCGTCGGAAACGCAGCGGGGTGTGCATGGACACACGTCCGCCGGCGAACATGCGCAGGCGACCGGGACCGGGAGGCGCCGGTATGCCGTGCCTCGGGTGCCCGTCCGGGCCCAGGTCGCTCTGCCTCCGACGCTCGAGCAGGTAGATCCAGTGCCACAGGGCGGGCAGCTCGTCGCCGGCGGAGGGCGCGTCGATGTCCAGCATGCCGGCCAGGGCCTCGGCCGGCTCGAGGGTAATCAGCTCGGTGCGGGTGCTGGTCTCGGGCTCACCCGGCAGCGCGTTCATCGCGCTCGATGTCATAACTGGTCCTTGGTGGAGTCGGTCGCCTTGGGGGCGAACTCGGCACGGATGGCGTCGGTGTGCTGGCCGACCCCCGGTATCGCGCCCATGGCGACTTCGCGGCCCGACACGGTGACCTGCTCGGCCGTCAGGTGGGCCAAAGCCCCCTCGAGCATCACGAGCAGCTCGGCGTCATTCTCGACGCGGCTCGAGTTGCGGACGAAGCGGGGCTCCTGTGCCAAGCCCGGCCGACCCAGCACGTCGGCGCACAGCGCCGCCCACTCGCGCTCGTTCTGCACGCCGATGAACACCTGCGCCCCATCTCCGGCCTGGTACGGGCCGTAGGGGGAGATGGAGGCGTGATGGGCGTCGGCGCGGCGTGGAGACGTGCCGCCGTAGCGGGCGTACAAGTAAGGCTGGCTGGTCCACTCGCCGAGGGCGTCCAGCATCGCCACCTCGGAGTGGTGCCGGCGCCGGTGCGCTCGCGCTCATACAATGCGGTCAGCACACCGGTGTAGGCGTACATGCCGGCGGAGATGTCGGCGACGAAGATGCCCAGCTGCTTCATCTGCTCAATAAGCTTCTCGGGGTAGGTGTTCGTGTGATCCAGCTCCTGGGCCACCGGCTTCACGTCCCGGTTGACGAAGTCGCGGACCACCTCGATGATCGCTTGCTCTTCTTCGTTCAGCCCCTCCACGGGGACTCCTCTCACGTTGTTCGGGTGCGACGCGGTCGCCGCGGCGCAGGTGGGATCAGAGGTAGTGGCGCAGGAGCTGGCCGGCGGTCGACCAGTCGATCGTCTCCGGGTCCAGGGGAGTGCCGGTCAGGCAGTCCCGCACCTTGCGCATCAGCTCATCCCGTGTGAGAGGCCGCTGGGGAGAGCCGGGTGGGAACTGCTCTCGCGCGTGCAGGACCTCCTGGCCGACGTAGACCTCTGCCTCGAACTCACCGGCAAGGAGCCAGTCACCACCATCTCCGAGCTGGACGTCGACCAGATCCACAAGCCGGCGGGCCTCAGGCCGCCGTGCTGCCTCGTCGGTGAAGCTGGAGAAGCCCTGGTTGTCGTCGAGCAGGGCGGTGGCCGCGGCGTACTCGATACTGAACTTGGCCTGCAGACCGGTGTTCGGGTGGTGGTGGACCAGCGGCGCGGCGGTGCCCTTGGGCGTCTTGAGCACAATGCGGCTGACGTCGGCCGGGTCCAGCCCCTGCCGGGCCAGGTCGGACAGGGCGCTGATCGGGCGCTGGAGCGCGTAGCAGCATGGGAAGACCTTGACGGCCAGGCCGCCCGGGACCGCAGGGCCGCTCAAGTCGACGGCGCTGGGGTCGCCGCCGACCAGTTCGAGCCAGCTGTCGAGGGCGCTCGTATCGGCAGTGGCGCCGTCGGCGGCCAGGCGGGCAGCCCGCACGCCCGCGTCAGCGGCGAACCCGACCTGCAACGACTTGGCGTCCGTGCCGAAGGCGCGCTGAACACCTCCCGCCGCGGGGACGGCTAACGCCATCGCTGTGGCGATCTGGTCGGCGTCGAGGCCGAGGGCGATGCCGGCGCCGATTGCGGCGGCCGGCGCGCCGGCGGTCGTCGTGGTGTGCCACCCAGAGGAGTAGTGCGACCAGCCCAGCGCGGTGCCGAGCCGGGCCATGGCACCCGCGGCAGCCAGGTAGGCACGCGCGTCACCGTAGGTCGCCAGCACGGCGGAGAGGCAGACGACGCTGATGTGCGTGGTCGACTCCATGTGCAGGTCATCGAAGTCGAGGACATGCCCCGCCACGGCCCAGCGGGTTGCCTCGGACAGGCCGGAGACAGTGCGAACAATGGGTTCGTTACGTGCTGCGACGGTAACCGCGATCGTGTCCAAGAGCGATCGCTGGGCCAGCTCGAGATCCTGGGTCGTCGGTTGAAGGTCAGCAGCCCAGGTAGCGAGCTCGCCAGCAAGGGAGGTCACAGCGTCAGCTCCTCGCAAGTAGGACAGGGCTCCGATAATAGATGGGCGAAAAATGTAAGGCCATTTACGCACAAAGTACTGGCCGACGTTAATGGTCACGGCGTGAATGGCTGGTCACAGGCGCCGGCATGCCGGTGTACCCCGCCGTGGGATGCCGTGCGATGTGACGCTCACGTGAGGCTGACGCTGGGGATCGCTGCCAGGTTGTAGGAGGAGCGAAAGCCGTTGTCGTTGAACGCTTGGAGCAGCCGGAGGATGCGTGGTGACCTACGTGGGGTTGCGGCGGAGCCGGACACGGTAGGAGTACCGGTCGGAAGGTCCAGGCCCTGTGCCACCTCGGCCGGTGAGGTCACCACCGTGATGCTCTGTTCAGCGTCCCGGATCGGGGCGTCCAGCACGCGGTCGAGCAGCCCGATCAAGGTCACCGAGCTCATGGTGCCCGGATTGGCCAGCTCCTTGACCTCTCCCAGTTGCGCCCGGACGCGTGGTGGCAAGTAGACGCTGGTGTGCGAGAAGGCTTCTCGGTCGTGAACACGCAAGAAGGTGACCTTCGCCACGCGGTCGTCGGACAGGCGCAATCTAGCGGCGGCGGTGGGATCGACTGCGGCAGTCAGAGCATGCAGGACCTGCAGCTGGCTATCGGCGGACAGGGACATCAGATCCTCCACGGAGCCGAACTGCCGCAGGTAGCACCTGGAGGAGGGAGTGACGAACGTGCCCCGGCCGGGAACCCGGAAGACCAGACCCCGTTTCGACAACTTGCCATGGGGTAGCATAAGAAAACGATCATGTCCGTCGTGAGCGGCTCCGGGCTGATCTTGGTAATGAGTATCAAAAAGAGGGGATCAACGATATGGTTGGGAACAGTCATAATGGTGATGGTCGCGCTCGTGACCGTCGACCGGGACGCACTGCCAAGGCAACGAGGTTGGTCGGGGTCCTGGCAACGCTCGGGCTGCTCGCCGCAGCTTGCGGATCTAGCTCTTCAACCTCGTCGACTGCTTCGCCGGGGGTGACTGCCAATTCGATCTTGTTTGGTCAGACGGTGCCGAAGTCTGGCCCGGCTGCGCTCTACGGTCAGCAGGCTCTTGGAATCCAGGCGTACTTTGACACGATTAACGCTCAAGGTGGAGTCAATGGGCGCAAACTTAAGCTAACCAGTCTCGACGATCAGTACTCTCCGCCGGTTGCGTTGCAGGACACCAAGACGCTGATTGAACAGGATCACGTCTTTGCAATTGTGGAGACCAATGGGACGGCGACCACCGAGGCCAGCATGCCCATCTACCAGCAGTTTGGCGTTCCCGTTGTCGGTGTGGGAAGCGGTGCTTCTTTCTCCTACGAGCCGCTGAGGCCGTTCTTCTTCAACATCTGGCCGAGGTATACCCTAGAAGGCAAGGCACTCGGCCAGTTTGCCGCTCAGACGATTAAGTCGTCCAAGATCGGGGTGATCTACCAGAATGATGACTTTGGCAAAACCCTCTATCAGGGGTTCCAAAACTCTGGTGCAACGGCAGCTGTCTCAATCCCTTACGACCCGACTCAGACTGACTTCTCCTCCGCAGTTGCGCAGCTGAAGTCCGCTGGAGTGGACGCAGTCATCATTTTAGCAATCCCTGGCCCGGCGATCTCGATCATGAATGCCATGGCGGCGATTAACTTCCACCCGAAGATCCTGCTTAGCCAAGTGTCGATCACACCATCCAGTTACTCTGCGGTGAACTCCACGGAGATCAACAACAGTTACATTTCTGCGTTCATCCCGCCGTTGACGACCGATAGCACCAACCCCCAGGTCGCTGCCTTCCTCAGCGCAATGCAAAAGTACGAGCCGTCAATTCCTGCTGCTTCGGTCTTCGCTGCGTGGGGCTGGGAGGCAGCTCAGACCGCAGTCGCCGGACTCAAGGCGACCAAGGGCCCTTTGACTAGGGCGAGCTTTATCGCCGGTATGAACACACTGACCAACCTGCCGATCCTGGGCGGTACCATCTCCTACTCGCCGACAGATCACTCTGGGCTGAAGACGATTACCGTGCTCGAGAATATAAACGGGCAGCGAGTAAAGCCAACCGCCTAGAAATATCCGACGTATCCAGGTTGCTTCGTGGGGTCGGCCAGTTCTAACGATCAGTACGCGGTAGCGACCGCATAGAGGGTGGCGGGGGTCTGGTAGTGGAGACTCCAGCGGCGCTGGTTGTTGACGAAATAGGCCATCGCGTTGGCGTGCTCGGGCTCGATGTTCTCGAGGCGGGTGCCGCGTGGGAACCAACACCACCAGTGCCTGTTCTGGTTCTCGATCTGGCCTCATTGCCACCGCGAATGCGGGTCGCAGAACCAGCAGTCGAGGTCAAAGGTCGCAACGAGAGTTTCCCAGTGGGCCCATTCGGATCCCTGGTCGAAGGTGACCGAGCGGCGCAGGTGGGCAGGGATGCGCTCGACGGCTTCGCACAGCCCTGCAAGCGCAGCGTCGGCGCTGTAGCCCTCGGGCATGGTGATGAGCATGGCGTAGCGAGTGACTCGTTCAGTGACGCGTTCAGTGAGGCTCATCAGGGCGGAGCGGTTCCGTCAACCGATCAGATGGTCGGCTTCCCAGTGGCCGATCTCGCTGCGGTCGCCCACCTCACTGGGCCGCAACCCGATGTTCGCCAATGCCGGGCGCTTGTTGGCGTGACGGGCCTGGCGGGGTCGCCTGGGTCGCCTGCGCCGCCGGCGACATTCGGTTGGGCTTGACGTCCAACACACCGGCGTAGATCGCTTGGTAGATCGTCTCGACACAGATCCGCTCGCTGACACCCTCGGCCACCAGGTCGGCCCAGATCGCCTCGGGGGACCGGGCCAGCTTCAGCTCTGCGGTGACCCGACCACGCAGCAGTCCGGGTTTCGCAAAGACGCCTCGGGCGAGGTCGACATCGGGCCTTGTCTGCCGCCTGCTGCGCGGATGCTGGCCGGTAGCCGAATCGCCCGCCGTTGTGGTCGACCTCGCGTTACACCGTTGTCTGGTGCACTCCGAAGTGGTGACCGAGCGTCACCCACGAGACCATCGGCTCAACGGTCAACCACTCGGACAACTCATCGCGATGCGACGCACTCCACTGCTCTGCCATGCTGGACTCTCCACCGGTCGACCTCTCGGAAAACCGGAGGCCTCACGGAGTGATCTACGTGCATGTAGCATTTTGAAGATACGCTTTCGGATCGAGAGACCGCAAGCGTAAGGTACCTTGAGGGGGGAAGTTTGAGATACGCAAAGATGGAGATCGATGGGGGGCCGCGTACGTGACTCTGTTTCTCCAGCTAGTTGTCTCCGGGTTGGGATTTGGGGCCGTTTACGCTCTCGGTGCGATTTCGCTAACCTTGATTTTCAAGACTTCGAACGTCGTCAACTTTGCGAGCGCGTCGCTTTCCACAACGGTGGCGTTGTTGATGTGGCTCGCCCTTAACCCGCTACATCTACCGGTGGTCCTGGCCTGGCTTATCGCCCTCGCCTGCGCGATGGTGATTGGGGTGTTGGTCGAGGCGGTATTTCTTCGACGGGTGGAGAAGGCGCCAATCATCATCCAGGTCGTCATGACTCTGGGGCTTTTGGTGGCGATCGAAGGTCTCGACGGGGCCCTCTTCGGCTACAGCCCCAAGACCCTCCCTCACGTCTTGCACGGCTCGTCATTTGCTATCGGTTCGGTATTGCTAGATCGAAACAATGCGCTGATGTTGGCAATCACAGTGTTGTTGGCTATCGCGCTCTACTTGATCTACCAGCACACGAGGTTGGGGCTGGCGTTACGGGCTGTGGCGTCTGATCGCGATACCGCCTCGCTGATGGGGATCCAGACTCAGCGCTACATCTCGCTATCCTGGGCAGTTGGGGTGCTGGTGGCGGGTGTGTCAGCGATACTGATCGCACCGGCGATATCCTTGACGCCTACTTTCATGGAGAATGTTGCGGTCTTTGCTTTTGCCGCCGCGGTCCTCGGCGGTTTCGGTTCGCTCCTTGGGGCAGTGGTGGGTGGGCTGGTGATCGGAATCATGTCCAACCTGGTCTCGGGGTACTTCTCGAATAACCTCCAGTTGACATTTGTGTTCATCCTGATCCTGATCGTGCTCTACATCCGACCAAATGGTCTGTTTGGTCGTCCTGTGGTTAGTAGGCAGTGATGGCGTTCAAGTTGTCTCAATTGCGCAAAGGTCGCCGTGGCAGCCAGATCGGACTGGTCGTCGGTGCTTTTGCTTTTGCACTCGCGCCGGCGGTCGTTGGCGCGAACGTCACCACGATGGGGATTCTTACCCAGACGATCATCTATTCGTTGGTTGTGGTGTCGCTTAATCTGCTGGTGGGATTCGGGGGACTCGTGTCTATCGGCCATGCGGGTTTTTTGGCCATCGGTGCCTACGCCGCCGGCTATTCTGCGAACCATCTACACCTTGCGCTTCCGCTTGAACTGCTTATGGCCGGAGTGCTCGCGGGGATCGTCGGCCTGGTGATGGGACTTCCTTCGGGAAGGCTCTCAGGGAACTATCTGGTGATCATTACTCTCGGGTTTGGCCTAGCGGTGCCACAGATCGCCTTGCAGGCCACAGACATCACAAATGGCTTCACTGGATTGACCATCGCGAACACCCAGATCGGTCCGATCCTGATGAACTCCCCCAAGGCCATGTACTATTTCTGCTTCGTTGTGGTCGCTATCTCATTGGTTCTCATCCTCTTGGTGCTGGCATCCAAGAGCGGGCGAGCGATCATGGCCGTACGGGATTCAGAAGCAGCCGCTGCGGCAATGGGTATCCACGTAGCCCGCACCAAGATAATCCTGTTTACCTTCTCTGCATTCTTTTGCGGGATCGCTGGAGATCTCTTTGGTCACTTCGAAGGGCTGGTAACGGCGGGTGATTTCACGCTGTCGCTCTCACTCTTCTTTTTGGCGGCAGTGATCGTGGGTGGACTCGGATCGGTGGGGGGGTCAATCCTCGGGGCACTGGTGTTGGTATATGTTCAGACCAGGTCCGCGAGTATCGGCGTGTACTCGGAGTTCATCATCGGAGGTGCAGTGGTGGTTGTGCTCCTCACTTTTCCCGGCGGAATTGCTTCGATCCCAACCGTGGTCGCTCGATGGTTAAGGTCGACCCGGGGTACAGTTAGGGTCCCAGGAGAGGGTGAAAGTAATCCGGGCGACGCACTAACGGCGCAGGCTGGTATCGGCGTTGGCGATCATCAGGGAGCGTCTGATGCTTGAACTAGACGGGATTTCGCTCTCATTTGGCGGCGTCGAGGCAGTCGATAACCTCAGCTTCGAGATACCGGACGGCCAGATCACTGCTCTTATCGGACCCAATGGCGCGGGCAAGACTTCGATCTTGAATATCATTAGCCGCTTCTACACTCCTCAGCATGGCACGGTAACTTTCGATGGACACGACCTGCTGAAGCTTGGTCCGTCGCAGATCATCGACCTGGGGATAGCGCGCAGTTTTCAGAATGTGGCGCTGTTCAAGGAGTTGTCCGTAGTCGACAACCTCAAGGTCGGTACAGATCACCGCAGCAAGGCCGGACTGTTTTCGAACATGTTTCGCCTGCCCAGAGCGGGCAAGCACGAGCGCGAAGCGCGCGAGGAGGCTGAGTCGGTCCTTGGATTCTTGGATCTCGAATCGATTGCCACCAAGCGAGCCGGAGATCTGTCCTTTGGGCACCAGAAACTTGTCGACTTGGGCAGGGCGCTGGTGAGCCATCCGAAGCTTCTTCTTCTCGACGAACCGGCGGCTGGCACATCTGAAGGTCTCAAGGTGTGGCTGGCAGAGAAGATAAAGGAGATCCCCGAGAAATTCGGCTGTGCAGTACTCTTGATCGACCACAACATGGTGCTGGTTCTCGGGGTATCCGAGAAGGTAATTGTAGTCGACTTCGGTAGCAAAATCGCCCAAGGGGCGCCGGAAGAAATCCGCCGAGATCCCGTGGTCATCGGCGCATATCTCGGAGAAGAGTCAGCAACGGAGCTAAATTGACCACCGGTGACGACATGGTCCTCTCGCTTTCAGGGCTGACCTGTTCCTACGGTCCAGTCACCGCGATCCACGCTTTGCGCATCGGCGTGCGGGCGCACTCGGTCGTTGCAATACTTGGAGCGAATGGTGCGGGCAAGTCGACGACTCTTAAGGCAATCTCAGGTCTAGTCCGGCCGTCACGCGGATCGGTGTTTTTCAATGGCACCGATATCACCCGTATTTCGGCGGCGAAGCGGGTCAAGCTCGGAATCGCTCACTGCCCAGAGGGCCGGAGGGTCTTCGTCGGTGAGACGGTGAAAGAGAACCTCGTGCTCGGAGGGCACCTCGCTTCCAAGAAGTCCATCGATTCGAAGATCGCAGAAGTATTGGAGCTATTTCCTGCGCTGGAGAGGCGTCTCGACCAGGTCGCCGGGTCGTTGTCAGGTGGTGAGCAGCAGATGCTGGCCATCGGGCGTGCGCTGGTGAGCAGCCCAAAGCTGTTGCTACTGGACGAACCGAGCCTCGGTCTCGCTCCAATAATTATTAGACGAGTCTTCGAGGCCCTCGTGCAGATCAACAAGCAGGGGACGGCCATTGTGCTGGTGGAGCAGAACGTCAGCAGCGCGCTGAAGCTGGCGAGCTACGCCTATGTGCTTCGCGAGGGCCGGATTGGACTTGAGGGGACTCCTGACGAACTTACGGCGAACGAACAGGTGCATAGTCTCTACCTAGGCGGCTAGCTCGGGAGCTTGGGTCAAGGTGACGCTACTAGCGGGAGCTTCCTGGATAGCCCGATGAATTGATTTTCGGGGTCTCCGGAAGTTTCTTCGAAACAATCGCTTAACCAGCGCGCTTGTCCTGTTCAAATGCTCGCGATGTGGGCTTGATCCGGTTCGACGGACAGGTTGCTTGTGTTGATTATGCCGCTTGACGGTGGGCGTTGTGGTGGATGTGTTCCCATTCAGCAGCGCTGCAGTAGTCGAGTGAACTGTGCAGCCGGCGTGTGTTGTA